>Ga0302319_10000015_pt1 | contig 277019 bp, 265 predicted proteins | sample Bog_T0_2_FD_203319 | JGI IMG/M metagenome (GOLD analysis project Ga0302319, IMG submission 203319) | Peat permafrost microbial communities from Stordalen Mire near Abisko, Sweden - Bog_T0_2 | ecosystem: Environmental > Terrestrial > Soil > Wetlands > Peat | place: Sweden: Abisko, Stordalen... | reverse complement strand
TCTGTAGCCACTGATCTGGCAGCGCCGAGGGCTGGTGCGGCCGGGCTTCGAGCGCAGCGCCTGTATGGAAACATACTGGCCAAGCTCGAAACCGGGCGCAACGGCCCTCGCCGCAACATAGCGGTGGTTACAGAATTTTTTAAACTGCTCTAAAATTCAACTCCGCCTCCAGTTTGGAGCATGCCCTAAACTCCTCTAAAGAACCCATAAACATTCATGCCCCCTGGCGCTCCTCCCGGAAGCATTCGCCTGCTGGCTGAAAAAATCCTTCCCAGCGCCTTGTGCCGCATTCTGCAGGAAAGCCCGCGCTTCGATCACCGCCGGCTCCTCGTAGTCCTCGAATACCGCAATCAACGCAATCGAATCCTCCTTCGTCTCCGCAAACCAGCGCCCGAGCCAAAGCTTGAGATCAGGCGGAAACCCGCCCGGGCTCCGAAGCGCCACGACGACGATATCCGCCGTCGACGCCTCCACCGCCGCCGCCCGTCCAAACAGCGTGCCAAGCAATTCCACATTCCAAAGCTTCATCTCAAACTCGTCACACCCTCCCATCTCCCGCGCAATCCCGCGCGCCAGCAGCCGCCCTCGCCGCGCCGTAAGGTAATCGTCATGCAGAATGACAACGTGAAACACTCCTGGGGCAGGCGGTTTCTTATTGCACGGGGAGGCGGATTCAATGGCGGGGGGTTCCATGGAACTACAACCCTGCCCTATCCGCATCCCCCCCGCAATCAGGGCCGCCCCGGCCCGCACATTAAGCAATACACCTAGTCTCCCACAAAAGTCCTCAGGGCTGAAAGCCCGTCATGGAAAAGCCCGGGCAGGAGCCAGCCCTGAGCCTGTCGAAGGGCGGGAGCAGGCCCGGGTACCCTGACAATCAGAAACAGGCACTGTAAGTGCGCCCCACGATCCAAAGAATCCCGCCTCATTTCATCACCCATTTCTGACTCGGGAGACTGGAGCTTCTTCCGTCAAATCTGTCGCATCCTGCGGGCTGAAAGCCCGCCCGAACAAAGCGCAGGCCTTCAGGCCTGTGTTGCGACAAACAAAACCTGCGACCTGAACGGCCGCCAGCAACCCATCAAATAAAAGCGAAACTACTCCAGTCTCCTGGGTCATTGATTTGTCGAAGAATGAACCCGGACGGTTCACAGATCGGTAGCCGCGGATCGAACTTCCCGCGGTCCCGCCCCGGATTCGCTCAAATACACCCCACGACCCCCGGCCGCGGTTGCGGAACTTCTGATACCCGCATTTGCAAGGCAACCTCCCCGCCCCAGCCCCATAGCCCGCGAATTTTTCATTTGCGCGAATCCCCCGCCCCTGTAAACGGATGGGAGCAATTCGTTTTCCCGCCGGGGCGCACCCTGGCCAAAATCCGAAAGCAGCCCAGGCCGGCGTGGCGGAATTGGCAGACGCGCTGGACTCAAAATCCAGTATTCGCAAGAATGTGTCGGTTCGATCCCGACCGCCGGTAGGCCTTGGAAAGCTGATGAATACAGGGGTTTCGAGCGATTGAGCATCCAAATCATCCCTGCTCATTGCCACCCATGGAAGCCCGAAAAAGCCCATTTTATTGGCAGTTTTTGGCAGTTTTTTGGCAGTATGGCGCCCCAGTTCTGAACCGATGTAGAACAAAAAGTAGAACACAGCTCCATCATCCCCTCCCCCAAAAGCCCACCATCGCCCTCGATCCCGCCGCCAATCTCGGATGATGACACTCGATTCGGGCACTCCATTCATCCCCATGATCACCGGATGATTCTGATTCCCGCTCATCAGCACCCATGCCGGTGAAAATACGCCGGCCTGGACCATGTCACCACCGCCCCCGCCCGATTATCGGCCCGTACAGGCGATTTTAGGAGGTCGGCGGCCGGCTGGAGGAATACATCGTGCTCATTGATGAGTCATGTGGCTCAAAGGATTCATCGGAGAAATGATTTTGAGGTTGGGGATGTGGCTCTTCCTCGACAAGAAGCGCTACCGGTGCATCCACAACGTCATCGTCCCCGCGAGCGACGGCACGACCCAGATCGATCATGTGGTGATCTCCGTGTACGGCGTGTTCGTCATCGAGACGAAGAACATGATGGGTTGGATCTTCGGAAAAGAACGAGACGACCAGTGGTGCCAGAGCATCTTCGGGAAGAAGTTCCATTTTCAAAACCCGCTACGGCAGAACTACCGTCACACCCGCTGTCTGGCGGAGTTCCTCGATATTCCTCATGAGATGTTCCACTCAATCGTCATCTTCGTCGGTGACTGCGAGTTCAAGACCCAGATGCCGATGAACGTGATGCGCGGTGGGTTGGGATCGTACATCCGGCAGTTTCAACAGCCGTGCATCGCACCAGCCACGGTGAAGGCCATCGAGGAGAAGCTCCTGGCGCTGAAGAAGACCAGTGTCACCCTCTCCGCTCACGTTCAATCACTCCATGAGCGCCACCGCTCACCATCGTCATGCCCGAAGTGCGGTGAGCCACTCGTTACACGAACAGCAAAACGAGGTGCCAACGCCGGCAACGAATTCATGGGCTGCTCCTCGTATCCAAAGTGCCGGTATACCCGTCACTTGGAATATGCGTGAACTGCAATAGAAGAGTCTCGGTACACCCAGCTCAGGCCCGGCCCGGATGGTAAACCGCTGCGTGATTTGATAAACAACACGCGGGGATGCGAAAAAAGGGACTGCATCAAAAACCTGGTTGGGAGTACAGGATTTACGGGCTCCCAGCCAGGCGAAGTCCTCCACCAACGGTTTTTCGACGTGACATCACCTCGGGGATTTGTTCATATGAACACCACCATGACGAAGAGGATTCCACCGATTCCCAAAGGCGCCACCGGCGTCTACCGCAGTGATTGTCCTCGCAGCCCACCGTGGTTTAAGGAGGGTGAGTGCATCACGGTGGTGAAGAAGGGGCCGGTGGGGCATTTTCGGATGAGTTGAGTGCTCCGTTGCCATTGCCATTTCTCCTTGCTTCACCTCGTGGAATAGAAGATTCAGCAAGAAGAGGAGCAAAGTACAAATGATAGTGACCATACAGAAATCCACGTTAAATCGAGTCAGCATTACCCTTTTAGTTCTGGGAATGCTAACATGTTGGATCGAACCCCAGTTGACCAAATCGGCCATCATTGGTCTCGGGTTGTCGTCAATACTGTTCGCTTCGGGGACATTGCTCATTGTCATAGGTCTAGGCATCCAATTTCTATTACTCGTACACAACACTATTGACGCTTCATTACAACAAGTCAGGACTGCCAATGCCGCGTTGGAGGCGCATCCCGAAAAGGCGAAGCCAGCCTGGGATTTGGCGAGAGCTACACTAGAGGCATACTTCAATCGCAATCTTCTCCACATAAATGCAATCTTTTGGCTGAGTGTAGTTGTGATGCTGACCGGTTTTTCCGTGCTGATATGCGGGATTGTAACGGCGTTTGATAAGCCATCGGCATTACCAGCAGCTATAATCGCAAGCGCGTCGGGTGTAATCACTGAGTTTATAGGCGCCACATTTTTGTTTATTTATAAATCCACTATTCAACAGGCAAGTAGTTATACGCAAACGCTTGAACACATAAATTCAGCGGGTATGGCAATGCAGATTTTGGATACAATACCTGACGATGCGAACGAAACAGATCTGAAGAGCAGGACTAAAGCCGCAATCGTGATAGCCCTCGTAAACCAGGCGCACAGAACGCACGATTCATCTAATGCAGCCGCGAAGGACCCGTGCGATGAGTAGTAAATGCTGGCAGAAGGGATCGATATCATCTAGCGCAGCATCTGCGTCCATGTACATCCCCAGCTCCCAAGAAACCCTGCTGGTAAACGGGGTCAACTCTTGAATCTTGACAAACGACAGCAGCACAGCGCCCCTTCCGGCACGGCAGTTAAAAAAATCTCTAGGAGAAGCAAGTAGTCTTCTGCCACACTAACAGAATGCACCGGCAACAGCTTCAAAACCTGTCCGCAATTGACTCCTCCTCGCCAGGTCCGAATCACAGATGCTCATTAGCTCACATCACCCCTGCGATGCCCCGCACCCGCTACTTGCTGGAAGAAGCCGGGCTTGCCCCGGCGAAGCCTCTTTCCGAAGCCCGGGCTTGCCCCGGCGAAGCCTCTTTCCGAAGCCCGGGCTTGCCCCGGCGAAGCCCTCTGACGAAGCCGGGCTTGCCCCGGCGAAGCCTCTTTGCGAAGCCGGGCTTGCCCCGGCGAAGCCTCTTTGCGAAGCCGGGCTTGCCCCGGCGAAGCCTCTTTGCGAAGCCGGGCTCGCCCCGGCGAAGCCTCTTTCCGAAGCCGGGCTCGCCCCGGCGAAGCCTCTTTCCGAAGCCGGGGGATCAAACCGGTTCAGCCCACGGACCCCACAAAAATCCACCCAAAATCAAACCTCAATCCGACTGAATCCGACTCAATCCGACCTAATCCGACCAAACGGGCCTTTTTTTTATTTTCGGTCTCATTGCCGCAAACCCTTACGCAAATTCACGTATCTATGACGGCTCGGAATGGAATCCGAAATCGCCTAACACCGGCGTACTTGCTACATCAGACCTGCATATGCACCATATCGCAATGAAGCGCTGGGCGACCCAATCACCCGATTTTTAAAACCTGTTAAAACTATTTTGCCCCAAAATTCCCGCTTCCGGTGTTCCAGGGCATCCCCAAAGCAACCCATTCACGCCAGTCTTTCTAACTTTGCTTCGCTACAGCCCCCATGCAGCCCCGCTTAAATCCAATACGATGCAATCTCAGCGTAAAGCACCCTTCCAGCCATTCCATCACGGTACAAAGTAAATAAACCCCAGCGCCTTCGCCACAAATCGATCCACCGGCACCCTCTTATTCCGCGCCCCTTCACCCCACGAGTCAGTCCGAAACACCTCCTTTTGCGCCGCATTATAGCCCGTCACCAACGCCACATGCCCATGCTCTTCGAACCAGATCGGACTCCCGGCATCGATGCTCTGCTCAAGCTTCGCAAAATCGAATTTCGTTTCCCAATCCTTCTTGAGATCGGCCGCCCCATCGATTCCCTTTCCTCCGTCGCGGCGCTCGCTCATCATCATCTCCTGGAACACATTCAGCCCATAATACCGCGCCACCTCCGTCCAGCATGCCGGCCCGCAATCCGGCCTCCCATCCTGATCGATGCACGGCAAATGTGCGATCACGACATCCCCGTTCGGATTATGCACCACGTTCCTCGCCAGCGCCGCGCGGCGATCCTCGGGCGATGTCATTTCCAGCAGGTTCGCAGGCGAGTCCTCTGGCTTCGCCAAAAACACGCAGATCGATTTATCGCCATCGATATAAAGCCGGAGCGTGAGCCCCGAATAAGGATAATCAACCACATCGAATGAAAAATTCGCCGCGTTCGCCGTCAGCGTCCTGGCTTGCCCCGTTGTCCCGGTTAATTGCGCAAGCGCTTTCGGCAAATCTGACTTCATCTTTTCAAACGCCGCGGCGTACGCCGCTTTATCCACAGGCGGTTTTTGCCATGCGTTATAACCGCTTTGCATATAGATGATCTCCGCTTCAAAGACATTGCTCCCGCGGCAGAAAACGATGATCCGCTTCGGCGTAAACCCAAAGACGGGATCAGTCTCCTTCTGGCTCACGATGACAGGATCCGCGCTCACCATTTTCCATTTCCCGGGCAACGGTGCCGTCTTCCAGTCAGTCGATTGCTCGATCGCATTCACGAGCGCCCCCTGATCTGCAAATACCGCATGCACCGCCAGCAAAAGCACAACGATGAAAGAGAACGATTTCCTCATCCTTGACCGGGTTTTTCCAACTCGGAGGGTCGAGTGCTTTCCCTTAAGTGAGATCATGCCCGTAATGTCAGTGTCATGTCCGATGCCCATATGGGTTGCTAATCTGCGCTCGAAGGAAAACACTCTGCAAACAGATTGGACCGAATCCAGCGCAATGGGCTCTGGAATATTGATTTTGAAAGTAGAACACGAAAAGCAGGAACACTTCCAGGCTCACTGTACCCGCTGCAAATGCGGGCGGATGTTTGTAAAGCACCAGGTCAATCATGCCGGGCATTTGCTGGCCACGTTGCTCACGGGCGGACTCTGGGCCATCAGTTGGATCGCCGTCTGCATCGAGGGATCCCTGCGCCCGTGGAGATGCGAAGTATGCGGCTGGCATAAACCGGAATGCCGCGTATCTCCCAGCACCGCCGCGGTCGCGAAGGCTTCTCTTCATTCAAATCAGGAACAGCGTCCGGAAGAACATCGCGCCGCATGAATGGCTGGGCAATTGCCCTCCCGCCATGGCCTCACGCCTCCGCCAGCACCCGCCAGGCAGGCACCGTGGCGACCCACTGGGTGGCGTCGAGGAGCTGATCGTTTTGGAAGACTTTTACCGGGCAATGCATGAAAAAGGCAAAAAATCGGACGGAATCGGTGATCCAATGGACATCAGTCACTACGGCGACAGCCTCGAACGCGCTCATGTGGGCAAGGCTCAACTTCGCATCGTCCCAAATTGCCCCAGCCGTAAAGCCGGCGAAATCCGGCGCCAATTGATAGAGCATCCGCACTTTCTTATGCGTCAGCAGCACAGCTTCGACGGCGGGGATCAAGGTTTTCTCGTAGTCCTCGCCTGTCACTTTGCCGTGTGCCATGGCGATGACGAGGTTTCCAGCGGTATTCGGGGTAATGGTGATCATGGGGTTCTCAATGGGAATCGGTTGCGCACACGCCGCGAGCGGTACGTATTTGCCGGGCGGGAAATAACCGGAATGCCGCTTGGTTTACCCTGCAATCGAGGTTACAATAGTGTTAATCATGTCAAATCCCACAAACGAACAGTTGCTAATCGCGTTGAGTAATGACGTGAACAAATCCAACACAAATCCCACCATCGCATTCGTGGATGAGTCTGGGCGCAAGACCTTTACGGCCAACCGCGACGGCATCCTCTTCGAGTTTGCCCACAAGCAGCCGGACACCGCCTATTGGAACGGGACAAAGTATTACAGCAGCGGCAAGCAGAGCAAGATTCGCATCCCGCGGACGCAATTGGCCGTTTCGTAATCCCCGGGAATCGCGCTTGGCGCTCGGCGGCCCAGCCGCCATGATGCGCGGCTCGCATGGATTACACGACCTACAAAATCATTCACCTCATCGGCATCGCGGCCCTCGCCTTGGGCTTGGGCGGCATGCTGGCGGGCGGCGGAAATCGGAAGACCTTCGCGATTCTTCAGGGGATCGCACTCCTGGTGATGCTGGTTTCGGGCTTTGGCCTCCTGGCAAAGCTGCACCTCGGATTCCCGCATTTTGCGATGGTCAAGGTGGCGCTCTGGCTCGTGATCGGGATGCTGCCCATGCTCCTGCGCCGGATGAAAATTCCGCTCCTCGGCGGCATTTGCATCATGCTGGCACTGGTCGGGATCATGGCATGGCTGGGCGTGATGAAACCGGCTCTCTGGTAGCCCGAAAAGGAAGCCGCCCATGCACGTCGAGCGATTAAAATACATCATCTGGGCCGCCGACCTGCCGCGGGCGTTAAAGTTTTACCAAACCGTCTTTGACGCAGAACTGGTCCGGGAATCCGCGGTCATGGCGGAGGTCGCCGTCGCCGGCTCGATCATCGGCATCCACAGCGGCGGCGAAGGCAAGCCGACATGGACAGGGATGAGTTTCCAGGTAAGCGACCTCTTCGCCGCTTGCGACGCCCTGCAATCCGCCGGCGGCACAGTCCTCCGCCCCCCGGAGGATACCCCCGAGGAACCCGCCCACCTCGCCATGTGCCGCGACCCGGAGGGAAACGAGATCATGCTCACCAAGCCCCGCTCCCGTTGGCACTCTGCATCCCCTATTGGTCCCTAAATTTCCAGTTTCAGCCCCGCCCATCCCAATGCAAAATCATCGGATGCCTGCAAACTCCTTCTTCCGGTCCGGCACCCTCGCCGCCACGCTCATCCTGCTGGGGACGCTTCCGCCATTCGCCCGCGCCGCCGAGCCTGCGGACACGCCCGTGCCGGATAACCGCACGATCCTCGCCGAGGAAGTCCTAGAGCTGGCCTACAGCCCCAGCACGCTGCGCGACAGCTTTGCCGGCTTCCTCAATCCGGCGCTCGATGCGATGAAGCGGGACGGAATGCCAGATGCCGCGCGCGACGAGGTCCGGAAGGCCTTCCTGGAATGGTTCGACCAGGAGGTGAAATGGGACGACATCAGGCCGAAGCTCGTGCAAATCTACGCACACGATTTCACCGAGCCTGAGCTCGGCACCCTGTTGCGCTTCCTGCAAAAGCCGCTCGGCCAGCAGGTCATGGCCAAGCTGCCGCTCGTGATGCAGGACGGCGCCCTGGCGGGCCAGGAGTATTTTGCCGGCAAACAGGACTCGCTGAACGCGAAGCTCGCGCCAATCATCGCAAAATACAAAGCCATGCAGCCCGACAAGGCGAAGTCCAGCGGCCAGTAGTTGCGTACCGCACTCAATCTCGACTAAACTGCAAGTCATGGCGATTTGGGTCATCAAAGACGGACAACGGGAGGGCCCCTATGAGGAGGAGGATGTCCGCGAATTGATTTACGAGGGCACCTATACCGAGCGCGACCCCGCCATCCGGGATGGCCAGTACGATTGGAGTACCATTAGCGAGGTCATCGGGCCGGTTTCGGCAGAGCTGTCCCCGATCGCCGAAAGCGAGCCCGACCTCGATTTGCTTGACCAGGAGGAAGAACAGGAGACGCCCGTGGCCCCGGAAGAAATCCCCGAGCCCGAGCCAGTCCAATTGCCCCCTCCCCCTCGCGGACCGCCACCGCCCATGCGGGTGACGGTATCGGATATCGATATACCGTTCGGCTCGATGGTGATCTTTTTGCTGAAATGGGCCGGCGCGTTGCTCGTGGTGCTGCTGATCGCCGGGGCGGTGATGGGAGTAGTCTGGGCGATCCTCGCCGCGCTGGTCGCCATGATCCTGCGATAATTCGGCATCCTACCCGCGATGCCGGGCCAGAATCTCGCGCGCCAAATCCTTTACAAGGGCGCGGAGCCGCGGCGGCTCGATGACCCATGCGCGCGCACCCCAACTGAGAATCCAATGCGCAATCGCCACCTCGTCCCGCGCGCGCAACGTCATCTCGATCGCCCCGCCAGGCAGCGTGTGTATGACCTGGGTCGCATGCCATGTCCGCTCCCTGACGGCGCGCACAGCATCGATATCGAATCCGATCCGCACCGGAAACCCGCCCCTGCCAGACCCGAGCGGCGGCTTCTCTCCAATTGGCGCCAGGACGCCGCGGCGCATCACGTTTCCTGTGCGCTTGACGGGCTGCATCCCCATGGCGGGCAGCGCCACAACCGGCCGGCTGTAATGGAAGCCGAAGCGCGCCTTGTCGTACTCGATTGGGAGCCGCATCTGATCCCGCATGAAATTGATGTCCCGTTGCACCGTCTTCGCCGCCACCTCGAATTCCTCTGCCATCTGGCGGCAATTCGGGTACCGGTTCTCCATCAGACGCTCGTGCAGCCGCAGCATCCGGGCAAGCGGGGGCCGCGAATAGCCGGCGCCACTCCGCTCGACCGGCTCCTGTGCGGGCGTTGCCTCTTGCGGGGGGCGCGCGCGCTTCTCTGTTTTCTTCAATCCGTTTCCTTTCTTCACGTCCTTGTATTCGCCCGCATCATAACGGGCGGGGTGGGACAATGGCTGTCCCACGCACCGACGGAATAATACCTACAATTCCGATCAACATTGACCCTTCGCCAACCCGCGGTTAAATCCGCGCCCGTGCGTTATTTTGCAAGACTGACCACAGGCCGCATTATTCTGTGGTGTTACCTGATTTGGTACCTCTTTTTTGCGATTCGCTACATAGACTTCAACCAATCGCTCTGGCTCACGTCTTTGGGGGTGTCTGCGATTGTTGGCGTCGCCCTCGTCATCAGCACAAGATCCGGCGCCACTGGCCGGCCCGGCTTCTGGCCGACCGCGCGCCTCTTTATGATGCCCTTCTGTGTTTCGAGCTTCTCGGCGCTGGTCAAGGGCCGTGGCTTCGTCCTGGTTTTCTCGCCGCGGATTACGGAGGACTACATGGCTCTGGGCCTCTGCGCAGCCTTCTGCGCCTTCGTAGCTGGCGTAAAGCTGGCGCGTCGTTAGCTACCCCACCCCCAGGGACATTCCCAGCGCCGCAAAAATACGGTCGCGCTTCTCGAGATAGCCCGGCGAATCCAGGTCGCGCGGGCGAGGCAGATTGATCTCTACGACTTCCCTCACCGTCGCCGGCCGGCGGCTCATCACAAAGACACGGTCGGCGAGTTGTACCGCCTCCTCGATGTCATGGGTGACAAAGAGGATGGTCTTCCGTTCGCGCTCCCAGATGCGCACAAGGTCTGCGCGCATCTTCAGCCGCGTGATGAAATCCAGGGCGCCAAAGGGCTCGTCCATATAGATAATGTCCGGGCTGGCCGCGAGCGCCCGTGCGATCTCCACCCGTTGGCGCATTCCGCCGGAAAGCTCCGCCGGGTAGGCGTTCTCAAAACCGGTCAGGCCCACCATTTCCGTGTAATGCCGCACGATCTCCTCCTTCTCGGCGCGCGGTTTCTTCCGCAAGCCAAATCCGATGTTCTCCCGGACGTTCAGCCACGGGAAAACTCCATTTTCCTGGAAAACAAAGATGCGCCGCGGGTCCGGCTTGCCCACAGGTGCCCCTTGCACCAGCACCTCTCCCCCAGTCGCCTTCAGGAAGCCGCCGATGATATTGAGCAGCGTCGATTTCCCGCACCCTGAAGGCCCGACGATGCAGACAAACTCCCCGGGCGAAATCTCCGCATTGATATTCTCCAGCACATGTACGGCGCTCCCCTTGCCCGGAAAACTCATCCAAAGATTGCGAACGGACACCGCGGAGGCGACTTCACTCATGATTTATTCGCGTAACCCCAGCGCACCTCGTCAAAGTTCTCGAGCTTCCGTACCAGGAAATCGAGCCCCAGCCCGATCAGCCCAATTAACAACATCCCCGCCACCACGAGGTCGTACCGCTTCCCGGCATTGCGCGCATCGATGATCAGGTAACCGAGCCCGCTGTTGACCGCGATCATCTCCGCTGCGACCACCACCAACCATGCAATACCGAGCGCAATACGCAGGCTGGTGATGATCTGTGGCAGGCAGGCCCGGAAGATTACCTGCCGGAAGAGTTCCCACTCGCTCAGGCCGAAATTCTTCGCCGCCCGCACATAGACCGGCTGCATATTCCGCACCGCCGCCATCGCGGAGACGGTGATCGGAAAGACGCTGGCGAGGAAGATAAGGAAAATCGGCGCCGCGTCCGACACGCCAAACCAAAGGATCGCCACCGGTATCCACGCAATGGGCGAGATCGGCCGCAAGATCTGGATGATCGGGTTGAAGGCCTGCGCCGCGCGTCCATACCATCCCAGCACAAGGCCAAATGGCACGCCGATCATCGTAGCGAGCGCGAATCCCCAGCTCACGCGAAAGAGCGACGCGACGATGTACTTGAACAGCAGTCCATGCTGGATCAACTCCACGATGGCCCGCGCGACTTCGATCGGCTTCGGGAAGAGATCGCTCCCCGAGAACCGTACCGAGAGGTCCCATAGCAGCAACAAAAATAGGCCCACACCCAATGGCAGCACTACGCGAAGCCAGTCGAGCCGTACGGTAGCCTGATGAACAGGGCGCGGGGTGGATCGCGGATTCTCGGTCATGGTTTCTTCGGCTCGTAATCCTGCTCCACCACCTTGTCGTCATCCGGCGCGAAGGTGGTATCCACGTAATCGTCAAAGTGCACCGTTCCCTTCAGCATGCCGCACTCCTTCCCGAGTTGCTCGATCTCCTCAAAGTTCGCCCGGTTCGGCTTCAGTTCCGTATATTTTACCCGGTCGGGCGGCTTGCTGAGGACATAAGCCAGCAGCTTCGGGTCTTGATTGTAATAGAGCGAGCCGACGAATTGCGCCGCCTCCATCCGGTGATCCATGCTGCTGTCGAGCCACTTTCCGCTTCGCGCAATGCCGTCCACGAGCTCCTGCACCTGCGGGCGATGGTTCTTGATCATATCCTCGCTCACCGCAAGAACGCAGGAGATGAATCCCGGCCACGCATCCTTAGCCTGGTAAAGGCAGCGGCCGTAGCCATCCATCTCCGTCTGGCCCATAAATGGCTCGCCGGAAGTGATCGCATCCACGGCCCGGGAGTAAAGGGCCGTCGGCATATCCGGCGGCGGCATTTCCACGATATTCACATCCGAGAGGCTCATCCCGTGCAGCTTCAGCTCCCGATAGAGCATCAGCCGCTGGTTGGCGTAGCGCCCCGGCACCGCGATGGTTTTCCCGCGCAAATCCTCGATGGTCCAAATACTCGAGTCCTTCCGGACCATGAGCGCGGAACCATCCCGGTGGCCCAGATAGACTATCTTGATCTTGACCCCCTGTTCCCGCAGCGCAATCGCCATCGGCGCAAGGATGAACGTCGCGGGCGTATAACCCGACAGGTAGGCCTCCTTCAGCTCCGGCCAGGCGTTGAACCGGACGGGATCGAACATGCTGGTACCGGTCTGCTGTTTGTTGATGAAATCGGTTACCGGGCATGTGAGATGGCAGGTCACGGGCAGAAATCCGATCCGGAAACGGTACACGCCCTTCCCAGCGGGTGTCGGCTCGAAAAGGTTCAAGTTCATCCACCCGTGCAGAAACGTAACGGCGGCGAGCCAGAAGATCGCGAATCCTCCCACGGTTCGTCGCAAGTTGAAAAAAGGTGACGCGCTCATCAAACTGCCGCCAATGTTTTCGGCGGAGGCTCTCCTAGATCACTTCGGTGTGCGCTGCAATGCAATTTGCCAATCGGGGCGACGGCCTATTTGATAGGGGTATTCCGTAGATCGTCCACGGTCCAGAAGCTATTTCGCGTGGCGGTCACGAGGCGGACATGGTTGACCTCGACCGCCGTCACCGCGGACTTCCCATCGGCCGCGCGCAGCCATGTCATCACGGAGGCGATCTCCGCATCATTCATCACTCCACCCCATCCTGGCATGACGGCATTGTATTTCCCCGCCTGCCCCTGCAACCCATCCAGGACAATGGCCGCGAGGCGCTCCGGCGGACCATCGACCCATTCCGAGTGCTCCAGCGGCGGATACCACGGGGGAAGCCCTCCCCGATTCACCTGATGGCACATGGCGCAACGCTGGGTGTAAATATCCTGGCCGGTCTCCGCCACGCCGGCGGCTGGCTGGCGGCAACCAGCCATGAGCGTGACGGCCATTGCCGCTCCCCACGCTCTCCGCATCATTGCGGCGGGCTGTCCAGGACATGCTCAATGTCCGCATCCATCCGCGTGTGATCGGCGAGCTTGTCATTATTGTAGAGCAGGGCGAATTTCCCGTCCGGGTCGATGAGATAGACGTAAGCGGAGTGGATGATGGTGTAGTAATTGCCAGCCACTTGGCTATCCTGCATCTGCGCCTCGTAATAAGCGCCGTACTCTTTCGCCACTTTCGCGATGTCATCCGCGCTTCCCGTCAGCCCGGTGAAGTTTTTGGAATAAAACCCGACGTAATCCTTCATCTGCGGCGGCCGGTCCCGCGCCGGGTCGACGGTGACGAACAGGACGCGCACGCGCTGTTGATCCGCGGCAGGCAGGCTGTTGGAGATGCCGGCCAGATTCGCCAGGGTTGTCGGGCAGATATTCGGGCAATGCGTGAAGCCGAAGGTCAACAGCACCACGCTCCCGCGCAGCGAGCTCAGGTGCATCGGAGCGCCATTCTGATCGATCAGGGCAAAGTCCGGCGTGTCCTTCCCGATCCATTGGCCGTAGAAATCGTAATTCGTTCCGTCGCCCGTGCGGCGCAGCCACAGGGACGCCGCCACGCACGCGAGCGTGGCAATCGTCAGAGCCACGACCCACGGCGAGAGCCGCCTCCGGGCTGCGGCGGCCGGTTCCTGCGCAGGAGCATCTACGGAATTCATGCCCACTACTAAAGCGGCTCTCCCGCTGCCGCGCAACCCGTCATCCATCGATCCGGGCCGGCATCGATACCGTCACCGTCTGGTTCCCTGGCTGGAACTGGAGGGTGATCGTGACCACCTCTCCTGGGCGGGGATGCGAGGTCAGGCCCATCAGCATCAGATGATCGCCACCCGGCTTCAACCGGACTTCCCCATGGGCCGGGACCTCAATAAAATCGACCCCCTTCATCCCCACGACATCGACACCCTGCACCGTCTTGTGCGTCGTCTCCATCGGCATCGCCATGCCCGCCAGCGCGGTCCTGGCGCCCGTCAGGCGAAGCGGTACATCGCCAGTATTGGCAAGCACCATGAACGCCGCAGAATCCCCAACCGACGGCGGCACAGCCCGCACCCACGCATCGCTCACCGTGAGCGGCACAGCATCGCCCGCATAAGCCCGGCAACAAAGAACGGTGAGAAAGAGAATAAGTAACCAGCGACGATCAAACATAAATAATTTGTGTTAATCCGGTCGGGACAACTCCGCTAGCCCGGTCTCGGCGGCAGCGGCGCGTGACTCAGATAGACCGTGGGGTCCGACAGCCCCGCGAGCATGAAAGCCTCCCGCCGCTCCACGCAAGTCCCGCACTCGCCGCAATGCGTCCCGCCGCCGACATAACAGGACCATGTTTGCGAATAATCCACCCCCAGCTCGTGCCCCCGCCTGGCAATCTCCGCCTTGCTCATCGCGATAAAAGGCCGGATCAGCTTCACCTCCGCGTAAGTGCCGAGCCGCGTCGCCTCGCCCATCGCCTGCATGAATGCCTCCCGGCAATCGGGGTAAATCGCGTGATCCCCCGCATGCGCGGCGATGACCACGCCGCCTGCCTCAAGACTTTCCGCAAATCCAGCCGCGATGCTCAGCATGATGCCATTGCGGAACGGCACCACCGTCTTCTTCATGCTCTCCTCCTCGTAATGCCCCGCCGGTATCTCGCCGCCGCTCGCGAGTAAGTCGGATTTGAATAATTGCCCGATAAAATCGAGATGAATCACGCGATGCTCCACACCAAGCTTCGCCGCGTTCGAGGCGGCGAAAGGGATCTCCCGGTCATTATGCTTCGATCCATAGTGAAACGTCACTGCGCCCACCACGTCATAACGCAAGGCGGCATCGTACAGGGCGGTGACCGAGTCCATCCCGCCGCTCAACAGCACGATAACTTTCTCCGCGCTTTTCACGGTATGGCGGGCGAGTATTTGCGGCCCTCGGGAATCTCCGCTTCGGACGGGTACGCCGCATCGACCGCGACGCTGATGCCGCCGCGCGATGCGAACTTCCCGTGCACAATGGCCCGGCGCGGTTTGCAGGCTGCGATCAGATCGTCCAGGATTCGGTTCACGATCTCCTCGTTAAAACTGCGCGTGTTCCGGTAGGACGCGAGATAGAATTTGAGCGACTTCGTCTCGATGCAGAGCTTGTCCGGCACATAATCGATACGAATCGCCGCAAAGTCCGGCTGGCCTGTGACCGGACACATGGAGGTGAACTCCGGGGCCTCAAATTGGATCCAGTAATCGCGCGCCGGGTATTTGTTATCGAAGGTCTCCAGCGTCGCCGCGGCCGGCGCCCCGGGATACTGGCCCACGGCTTTGCCAAGCAGCGTAAGGCGGCTGTACTTCGGAGTCTTCGGGGCTGGCTTCATGCGTGATTTTGAAAAATCTAGGAGTCGGCCCTCACCCCGCCAGTGTCAAACGCTAAAACTTCCCTGCCGCTCACAAAGGCGGGATCGGCCGGGTCGACAAACAATACACGATATTCGCCTCATATTTCTGGCCCGGGCGCAGCAGCGTCGATGGAAAATTCGGATGATGCGGCGAATCCGGGAAATGCTGGGCCTCGATGGAGAGCGCGCAATACTGGGCATACTTGACGCCCCGTTTCCCGACCAGCGTGCCGTCGAAAAGATTGCCGGTGTAGAATTGTACGCCCGGCTGATCGGTAAACACCTGGAGATCGCGTCCGCTATGCGGATCGTACACCTCTCCGGCCTCTGACAATACACCGTCGGTCCCGCTGCGCGTGAGCACATAATTGATATCATATCCCGGCGGTTTTACACCAAGGGTGTCGATGCGGGTGCCGACTACCGTCGGTTCCCGGAGGTCGTACGGGGTCCCGTCAACAGGCCTGATTTCGCCCGTCGGCACCGATGTCGCGTCAATCGGGGTAATCGCGCCGGCATGCAATTTCACCACATCGTCCAGGATCGTCCCATTGCCCACCCCGGATAAGTTGAACAAGGTATGATTGGATAAGTTGACCACCGTCGGCTTGTCAGTGGTGGCCTCATAATGGACGGTCCATCGATTGTCATTATAAAGGGTAAACGTCACGCTCACGTTGAGATTGCCCGGGAAACCTTCCTCACCATCCGGGCTCAGCCGGCTGAACTTGATCGAGGCCGGCGCCTGCGAGACCACCTCCGCCTTCCATAAGTGCCGGTTGAATCCCAGTTTGCCGCCATGCATGGTATTCGGCGGCTTGTTCTTCGTAAGTTGATAGACGTGCCCATCCAGCGTGATCTGGCCTCCGCCGATCCGGTTGATATACCGGCCCATGGTCCCGAAATTGAGTGCGGCGGCTGCGTAGGCGGCAGGCGAGTCAAAACCAAGCGCGATGTCATCCATGTGCCCCCTGCGATCTGGCGTCACGACGCTGACCACCGTCGCGCCGTAATCCATGATGCTGACGGAGAGCCCATTCATATTGGTCAACGTGTGGATTTGCACCGGGCCTTCTGGACACGTCCCAAACGGCGCCGAGGTGACGCCGGTCGCGCCAATGAGACTGGCCGGCAACAGCATGAGGAATGCGATGAAGATTTTCACAGGGTTTTCTTCCATTGGTAATCGAGCACGCGCAGCGGTGATGGCGTACCGATCAGTTTCGGCGTCTGCTGCACCATGATCGAGAGGATTTTTTCTGATTTCCACCGGGTCGGATCTGCCAGCATCTCATTGATGAACGGACCCTTCTCTTCCGTCACGATCCGCCAGTCCTGCCAATGCGCCTTTGCCGTTGCCACGGCAATGACGAGATCTCCCGCCGTGAAGTAGATGCCGCTCTGCATCACCGAATTGGGCACAGGGCGATTGTAGATCAGGATGAGATTGTCCTCATCGTCGACATACAGCCGCGGTCGCGACCCTGCGATCCATGGAAGCACTTCGTCATGCCAGTTCCCCGCGCCCTCGCGCCAGTAATGATGATAAAACCGGTCCTCCGGCAACCCCCATACGGCCGCAGGCCCGGCATGCGGAGGCGTCTCGACATCGGATGACCACATGATGACATGCATGCGCCCCCTGGAATCCACCGCCTGCGCCTGGTTGTTCATCAGCCCGTGACGCCGGGAGATCTCTTCAACCGCCAGCCCGGGAGTATCGACGCCCGCAGGCCCGTTAATGGCCTTCCCGTCATCGGTAAACCATGTGTGGCCGCGGTCGTCGCTGTAAGCATAAAGGAGGTCGTGATTGACTCCGCCCGCGCTCTCGCGCCATGTCCATGTCGCTTGCAGGCGGCCGGTGGAGTCATAGTCGTATCCATTCGGGTAGGCATTGCGATGGGCGCTTGTATCGACGTCGTCCGAGTAAGTCCCTCTGAGTGAATCCAATTGTCGCGTGCCGGACCATGTCCCCGTCGCGGGATCGTAATCCACGAGCATGTTATTTCCGTCGCCTGACGATCCCTCCCGGTAATGAAACTGCAGTCCGCCATCGGGGGTATTCCAAAAACGGGGGTATGTGACGACAATCGGCTTCCCCTTCTCGAGGTCGGAATGGATGGGGCCAAAGAGCGAACCGTCCCATGCGATGCTCTCCGGATGCGTGGCGACGCCCGGCTTGCTGACGGTGTAGTGGAGCGCAGTGACATGATGATCAAACGCCAGGTGGATGGTCCCGTCCCGTTCGCAGATGCCCAGCGAGACCGTGTTATGCGCGTCGTTGCTCTTGAAATCGTAGCCGGCAATCTGGAGCTTCTGCCACGGGCCGCGTGGGAGCTGCCGCCGGGACACGCAGACATGACGCGCGCCATCGTAATAGGCGACATACTGCCAGCCGTGCGAGGTATGGACGATATCCTGCTGGAAGGCCTCCCCATTAATCGCGGAGCCGAATTCCGCGCCGGCTATCAAGGTCAGAGCTGCGGGATCAACCACGGTATCGCCGATTTTCTTCATCCCACCCGTCGCCGGCTGCACGGGCGATGAAAGGTGCGGCGGCGCAGGAACATCGATCGGGGCAAGGCCGGCAAGTTGGGTCGCCGCCATCAGGAAGGCTCCCGTCGCGTAGAACTGCGTGCCCGCCGGACTCACCGGCCCGGGCGACCCCGCAACGCCCTGGACGTAACCCAGCAGCCCGTTCGGCATCCGCGCGGCCAGCATCGCAGCCCACGCCTTGCCGATCACTGGCATGTAGGTCGCGCGATCCAACAGCCCATGGTTGACCCCCCACGCAAACGCGAAGCAATCCAGTGCCGTCCCGCTCATCTCGGAGTCCGGATACTCCCCGGGATCCAGCAGGCTCGGCCGCCATGTGCCGTCTGCCTGCTGCAGCCCGGCAAGCCTTGCAGCCATCTCCCTGAACATTGCCACATAACGCGGCCGCGACGGATAATCCACCGGGATGAAGGTCAAAGTCCGGGCCAACCCGGCAAAAACCCAGCCATTCGCGCGTGTCCAGAACGTCTTCTTCCCATTCGCCGTTTTCCGGTGCAGGTACCCGATGTCGCGATAGAACAGGTGCTCATCCTTATCGTACAGGAGCGCGGAGGTCCGCCACCATTCCTTATCCATCGCATCGAGATAACGCGGGTCGCCCGTGATGGCGCTCAGCCGCGCCTGCCCCGCCGGCGCCATGAAGAGCGCATCGCACCACCACCAGGTCAGGTTCGTTTTCTTCGCCCCCGGGGCGTCGGGGCTCTCGGTTTTCTCGATGTAATCGCTCACCGCCGCGATGCGCTGCTCCACCGGCTTGAGGCGCGCGGGGTCCTTCTTGCGCCCGTAAGCGTCCAGAAAGGCCTGCGCGATGCAGAGATCGTCCGCGTTATAGGGCAGCTTCGCCCGATAGATCGGTGTCCACTTGCTGGCCGCGCCGACCTGGTCAATCGCATCCGCGTAGGTGCTCCTCGAGGAAATGTGAAGGAAATCGGCATACCCGGCCCACATCACAGCCTTGACCCAGCCTACCGATTCCGCCCCCTTCACTCCGCCCGTCAATCCTCCCTTCGCTCCCTTCAATTGCGCAAGCTGCGCATCCGCCATCGCATCCGCATCGGCGATGATCTGGGCGCGCGAGAGCGTGGCGGCGGAGGCCACGCCGCGCGGCAGGAGGGCGAGGCCGAGGAGGGCGATGAGGATGGGGACGGCGTGGCGAGAAAACGACTTCAAGAGAATGGCGGGTTGAGGATGGTGCCAATTGAACCACGAGATTCGAGAATTGACGCGGGAATGGGTCTGGAAGCGGCTGCAAGCGAGCATCTTCGGACTCAAAAACTCTTCAAGCTTGATAATCAGTATATTCTTCATAAGATGCCGCCCGTGGCATCCAGTCGCTCATCACGCAAAGAAAAGTTGGTCCGGAGGGTCTCCATCGCCCTCTCCTTCGGCCTGCTGGCCCTCACGGCCCTGATGCTCGTCGCGCAGCACCACCGGTAACGCCGGAGGGTTGGCGGGAAGCCCTCAAAAGACCGCCCGGTCCACTCAACGCCGACGGCCGGGCCTGCCCAGCACGGGATGCCGGATCAGACGGAAATTTTTTTCACCTTAATTTGGCTTAATTCACCTTAATTGCCTGAGCAGGTTTGCTTCGGGCAGCCCGGAAAATGGGGCTTTGAATACCGCGGCGGCGGCGGATCCGGGAAGCCGAGCGAATTTGCCGTTACAGTTCATAAGATCCATCCTTGCAGAAGAGACCTTGCTTCACCTAATGATTTTTTGCGCAGGGGGGTAGGGATAGGCTCAATGGGGGCGCATCGGGCGGCTTAAGATTCTGTCCCCCGCCGGTTTAGGTGGGCAACCAATCCCATTCCGATTATCGATTCCCTGCGAATGAAATCGTTCTTGCTGGGATTCGTCGTTGCGCTGGCATTGATCGCAATCGGAGGCTTCGCCTATCTCGCCCTGGGCTTTGCGCCGGTTGCGACCTCTTCCAGTCCACTCCCGTTCGAGAGATTTCTTGCGCACCTGGCCATGCACGCCCGAATCAGCAGGGATCCGCTCGCGCAACCGACCATCCAGCCCTCGGAACCCGTTTACCTCGCAGGCGCCGAAATTTACAAAACCAACTGCGCAGTCTGCCATGGCCTCCCCGGGGCCGAACCGACTGGTATTGCAAAGGGAGAATTCCCCCCGCCCCCTGATCTCTTCCATGGAAAGGGCGTCAGTGACGATCCCCCCGGCATCACCTATTGGAAAGTCGCCAACGGCATCCGCCTTACCGGCATGCCCGGCTTCAATGGATCGCTGACCAGCACCCAGATGTGGCAGGTAAGCCTCATGCTGGCAAACAGCGACAAGTTACCGGAAGATGTCGTCGGTGCCTTGAAGGCCGGGCACGGGCAGTAACGCCGTGCAGGAAGTTCCGTTTGTGCGGGGTGCCGGGAAGGATGAAATCCGCTTATTTGGGAAATACGGCGAGGACGATGGGCATTTCCCATGTACCAAAGGGACAGGTGAGCAGTTTACCGTGATCGCCACTGTATTGCAGCTCCCACTGGCCAATTGTGTTCCGTTCGAAGCCATTAAGCGCGATTCCCTGGCAGGCCACCGGGCCGCCGTCGAGATTGAGCGCGTAAGTCAGGCCAAGGGGCGCGTCGTGGAGGAACCTCGCAAAGCGGTGCAGGGAGAAAAAGCCGTCTTTGGTCGTGCCAATGATGATTCGCCCTGCACTGTCCTGCCCGACGAAACTCCGGTTGGCCAGCCATTGGCTGGCAACTCCGTTGTAGGGGACGCCATTCCTGATGAGCAGTGGAAACGATACCATCGCATTGTCTGCGCCCTGGAAGGCAGTTCTCCAATCCTCATTTGATAGGTCACGAATCGTCGTAACCGAAGGTGATGACACAAAGGCGCCCGCCTTCGCATCGTAATCGGCCGGTCCCAGCAAGATACCATTACTCAGAAACGGCGTATCCGGCCTTGCCCGGTGTGAGTAATAGCTGCCATTGACCACCAGCGCCGCACCCAGATTCTTCATCCATTCCGCGAGCCCGCTCTCCCCGCTGGGATCATTGAAAACGGCAAACCGGTAACGCGCAGGATCGATCCGGGCCAGGAATACCCGGTCGACCTCCTGCCCACCCACGGCAGCCGGCAGTTCTCCCACTTCGAAACCGGGGCGGATCTCCTTCCACTGGAAGTCAACCGCGACGGCCGAGGTGCTGCCACTGAGAGCCAGCCGCATGGAAGGCGATAGACGCGGGCTATCAGCGGCCACCGGCAGCCACGCATCGCCTCCGTGGCGGATTAATACATGCACCCAATATGCCCCAATATTTTCCCAGAAGATTCCCCCCGCTATCAAGAGGACGACTAAAATGCCCACTAAAACAAAGCGCGGAGGCCGCCTCCTGCCTGCTTTAAACAAATTGCGCATTGCACCTTGATGAAAGCCGGCCTGCCCGATTTGTCCAGACGTACTTCTATCGGGCTTGCCCCCGCGCAGGTTTGTCACCTTCTTCCATCTCCCTCATTTTGCATTACCAAAAGCCTTTACCAGGCAACGCGTTCATCGGTAGCCTCGCCACGGAAAGATTACGGACTCACTACCGCTAATTGCTACTAATGAACCTTTTTAAATCGAACATGGCATCAGTTTCTCCTGCGTCCGACTGCGCGGCATTGAGACACCTTTTAAAGTCACTCGCCCTGGTGCTGATCGCTGCCCATGTCTGCTCCGCCCGGGGAGCGGCGGCGTACCAGCGCCTTTTTGTGGATGGGCAGCCCGGGCCTTCGAGTACTTATTACTTCCCGCGCCAGGATTTCGGCTATCCGTGGAGTGCCACTTACGTGATGACTCCCGGCTCCACCTGGGGAATTCCGGATTCCACAGGGGGTATCTGCTTCGCGGCGGCGTACGCCAACGGGAACGGCTTGTACAAATCGCAAAGCGACGGAGCGCCTGCCGTCTTTCTGTCGTTCAAGGGTGCGACAGCGAAAATCAACGGCATCCGTTTAATCTCCTTCAACAGTAAAGATCAGGCCGCATTCACCGGCGCCTCGCCAACCAACCCTTACCTCGCCCTCTGGCTCGTCGATGCCACCGGGCGGCTGACGCAAATCGCCGGCTATAACGATTCCGCCGCAAACGGAGATCAATACGGAGATCTGGCCGCCATCGCGCTGAACGACGCCGGCCAGGTGGCGTTCATCGCAAAGGGGAAGACCGGCAAAGGAGCAGGCGTTTATCTTTATGACGGAAGCACTGTGCATCCGATTGCCAACTCCGGCAGCGCTGCGCCGACTGGCGGCGTATTTACGAAGTTCTCTAGCGTCGTCGTCAATAACTCGGGATTGGTTACCTTTAACGCCACTTCCACACTCTCAAATGGATTGGCGGTGGCGGCAAATTATCTCTACGACAAGGCTTCATTGGTTGTGCTTTCGAGTGCCTCGATCCCAATCTGTTTTAATGACGCCGGGCAACTATTGGTCAATGAGGCGGTGGCGGGCGGGCTGGAAATCCAGACCGCAACGTCGACGGTGCCCGTCGTGCAAGGACCCGCAAACGCGAGTACTCCGGATCCCAGTACGCAACCGGTAACGGCAACGATGAATAACGCGGGCCACGTCGCCATCCTGACTGCCACTCAATTGATCCTCTGGACGCCCCAGGGGGCGCATCCTCTCGCCAATGTACCCGCCGGATCGGGCGGGCAGATTGCCCTGAACAGCTCGGACCAAATTGTTCTCGTCAACACCGATGCGAACAAGAAACCGCAATTACAGTTTTGGAACGGCTCCGCTCTGCTCACGGTGATCCCGGGAGGCACGGACTTCCTGGACGGCTACAAAGGATTTCAGACACTTGGATTAGGGTTGGCCAACACATCTCCACTGGCATCGCAAAGCGCTCTGAATGACGAGGGCGATGTCGAATTCGGGGTCAATTTTTCCGGTCCCTTCGGCTACGTTTGGGGTCTTTGCGTGGCCAAATGCCCGCATTAGAGAACATTCACCGCTGGAACACGGCGCCTCCGAATCTGGCGCCATGCCGGCCTACTTCAACTCGAAGGACTGTTCGAGCGTCTTGTAATCCGCTGCGTACTTCTCGTAATCATCCATGTGAGCGATCTCCGTGATGATGTACATATCGTCGCCGTGCCGGAACACGAAGATTATGATACGGGCCTTGATAGGTGGCTGAGCTTGCGGGTTCATCGTGCCTTCCATTTCCTCACCGAGGCCGCTGAATTTCGACCATTGGGTAAGTGGAGTTGTCTTCCCGTCGCTCAATACGATCACGCTCGTCAACGCTTTCAAGGCATCGGCCGGCGAAGGATTCTCCGAGGCCTTTCCCAAAGCCACTTCGAATGTAATATCATTCGGCCCTTCAAACTGAAAATCGGGGTTGGTTTCACCGGAACTGGCGAGGCCCCATTCTTGCGGAAGCTCGATGGAGAAAGTCTTGCTCTCCCATCTTCTGCCAGGAGCCGGCGCATTTTGCGCATCACAAGCCCCGGCAAGACAAAGTAACATCAGAGCCATTGCCCCGCACGTGGCGAAAGCATGCGGGAGTCGATATCCGGGAGTCCATTTCATCCTCATGAGGGCATTTGGAACAGGCGTGAGGGCCAATTGCAAGTGGTATTGGCTTACGCTGCCTTTACCACCTCAAACACCGGCCTGGGTTCACCGCAAAAAACCGATCTTGCGGAGAAAGTCATCCACTTTCGGGCGCCAGTCGGGGATATCTGAGAAATAAGTGTGGCCATCTTCGCCGTATGCCGGCGCGGTGATGAATGTCGCCTGGCCGCCGGCGTTCGTGAACGCGTGGAACAACGCCTGGGCGAGCGGCGGATTGAAGAAATGATCGTTCGTGCTGTAAATCCACAGCTCCGGCACATGGCTCGCGCCTCCATACTGGGCCGCCGCGCTGATGAGCTCCGGCTCTCCATTGACGTCGTCGGGACCCTTTGAGCCGCGGCCGCCCGCAAAATTCACCACCCCCAGCACCCCTCCGCGTGTAGCCGCCGCGACCGATCCCCACCCGCCTGCCGAGACCCCCATCAGCACGATCCGCGTCGCGTCGATCTCCGGCCGTTTCGACACCGCCGCGATTGCAGCGTCAATATCGTCCGCGCTGGTCATGCCCGCCTGGTAGTAATTTGGCCGGCCGTTGCCAAACCCCTCCACATACCGCCCGATCCCGCCATACCCGCGCCGCACCGGCACCGCCACGGCCACGCCCGCCGCTGCATAAGCCTCCGCCTGGGCATGGAGCGTCCGGGCGCCATAACTCAAGCGATCCTCGGGCTTCCGCGGACTGCCGTGTGACAGGACGAGCAGCGGAAACGGTCCCGTTCCCGGCGGCTCATAAAGGTAAACATTGATCGCCTGATCCTGCACCTCCACCTGCACCGTCTCAGCGGCCCGCGCTGAGCTGGCGGCAATCGCGAACAGGCAAACTAAGAGGATGGCTTTCATGGATTCGACATCACGAAAGCACCTCTTGCACCACCGATCACCGAAAAGGCAGCACGGGCACTCCCCAAACCGTCAGCCCACAGTCCGCGGGGTTGCGTTTGAAACTCCGGCGCTTTAAGCTGAGGCCCATGAGCGTCTTGAATCCCAAGGCTGAGTACGTGGTGAAAAACGGCAAGGCAACTGCCGTTATCCTGCCAATCGCGGAATATGAGGAACTGCTGGAGGACTTGCACGACCTCGCGATCATCGCCCGCCGCCGGGATGAGCCACTGATCCCGTTGGGCGACGTGAAGCGTCGCCTGAAGAAACATGCCTCGGTACGCCGTTAGTTTTCGCCGCTCGGCGGAGAAAGACATGCGGAAACTCGACGACGCGACACAACGCCGTGTCTTCAAGGCAGTGGATGGACTGGCAACCGAACCGCGCCCGGCGGGCTGCCGAAAATTGGAAGGCGGCGAAGGCGCCTATCGCATCCGTATCGGAGATTATCGAGTTATTTACACAATCGACGACAGTGTGCTGATCGTGGCCATCGAACGCGTACGCCATCGCCGCGAAGTTTACCGCTAACCTCGGTATAAAGAATTCTGTCCGAAGCTGTCGCCTGACTCGCGTTTTGAAAACCCGTTCCTGAGCCTGATCTCGCCCGCGAGGAGCTCCAACGCTTCGCGCCAATCCTCAGTATGTCAAAACTCGCGCGTCGCGCCGGCATCAATCAACACACACTCGCCAGCAAGATGCGCCGCAAAAGCCCGTTTACCAAAGACGAGGCGAAGGCAATCTTGAAGGCTCTTGAGCCGGTTTAATGTGCGCGGATTTTGTTGGGATTTATCGCCTGACCCGCATTTCTGCGCGCATTTCATGGTGAGAGTGGCTGCGGGCATTGCAGTCCCTTTACCGCGTGGGAAGTATTCTGTTAACAGCGGGCTCCTTTTTTAACTCGTCAGGAAGTGGTTTAAACCATGGCTTGGGATGAGACAGAGTGCCGGAAATAGTGGCCTCCCAATTTCCGAACCACCACCGGCCATCATCGCCCTCGATAGCCCATTGCAGGCCAGAGGTACCCCAGAGCCACAGGGAACCCCTTTTTCCGGATGAATACTCTACCGTCGCGACCAAATCCGGACGGCCTAATTCTTCACCGCCAACATAGAAATTAAAGTGCGCTTCATACTGGCTGTGAATTAATTCGGTCAAGGCTCTCTTAATCCATTGGTCGGTATGGTAATAGGCCGGGTTATTCCATGTGACTGTTAGAGTTTTGATTTGACCGAGTGGGAGGCTAGAGATTGCGCCATCATATTCTTTCGAATCTTTTATCGCGACGAACCCGATTTGGCTACCGGGAGATGTCTGCATTTTTCCGCCATAGGCGGAACCTCCAAATTTGGCATCGTACGGAAGTGTGTCCGGGTTTGGTAAAGAAAGGTTTTTGGATATAGTGATGGGAATATCTTGCGCTGTGCCAGGGCCAGGGTCAGCAACGCAGAAAACCGTGGCAGAGGAGAGGACTCCGAATATCAGGAACAGAGGGAAGGGCTTCACGTCCGAATGGTTTAAATCTTCTCAGCCAGAGCCAGCAGTTCTCCATTTTTGATACCCGCCCAGCCCTTCTTTTGCACTGAGGTCACGGATTGGCCCGGAAGCCCCCGCGCCAGGCGCCAATCCATGCACTCGTCCAGCAAAATCCGCATCTCAAACCGTCTCGAGGATCGTGAACTTCCCCGCCTCGATGACCGCGATAACCTGTTCGCGGCGAACCGAGGGGAAACCTTCAAGGAAGTCATCAATGGATTCGCCACCCTCAAGAGAATCGATCAGGTTTTGCAGAGGGACACGCGTGCCGTTGAAGACGGGTGTTCCTCCCATGATTTCCGGGTCGGAATGGATAATTCCCCTCAGGTCGTCCACTTTCATAGGGATATTATACGTGTGGAGGCCGGACATGGCGAGTTCTAATCACCAGACCGCCGCGGTTCAAATTCAGGTATTATAGAGCATGGGTTGGGAGGGGCTCGAACCCTCAACCAATGCCTTAAAAGGGCGGAGCTTTACGAGAGAAAGCTTGCGCCAGTGCCACTACAGTGCCACTATTGGCGCATGAGTACCCAAAAACGCGCAGCAAAAGAGGAGAAAGGCGAGTGGCCATTTATCACTTATCATCCGGACCGGAAGCGTCCCTGGCTGGTGGATAGCAGGACCAAGGGCGGCGGCAAGGAGGGCTCGCGCAAGTTCTTTGAGACAAAGCGCGAGGCAGAGACGTTCGCGGCACAATGCCGGACGGAGCGTAACAATCAGGGGACTTCGATTTTTGGAAATGCGGACCTTGCCAAGTATGGATGGACTATCCAGCGGGCCGTTGAATTCGCCTTGGAGCATTTGCGGGCGGTCGAGAAATCAAAGGGTGTGCTGGACGCAATGGCGGAGCTGATAGCCTCCAAGGAAAAGAAGGGGCGCAGTACGCAATACTGCAAGGACCTTAAAAACCGGCTCACGCGGTTCGCCGCGGGGTTCCCTGCACCGCGGACGGTGGCGACCATCACGGCCAGCGACATCGATGGATGGCTTGACGGGCTGCCGGTGGCGCCGGGCACCCGGAACACGTTCCGGCGAGACATCCGCACGCTGTTCTCATTCTGCAAAAAAATGCGGTGGGTGACTGTGAACGAGGCGCAGGATACTGAGCTGGCGACCGACACGGACAAGCCCCCCGGCATCCTCGCTCCCGCCGAGGCCGCGCGGCTCCTCGCGACATGCGATGAGACGCTTATCCCCTACACGGCCATTTCCCTCTTCGCCGGCGTGCGGGCTGCGGAGCTGCGCAAGCTGGATTGGGGGAACGTGGATATGGAGCAGGGATTTATTGAAATCACGGCGGAGATCGCAAAAACCTCCTCCCAGCGGATTATCCCGATTCAGGACAACTTGCGCGCATGGCTCAAGGATTACGCCAAGAAGAGCGGGCCGGTCACTCCGTCCACAAATTTGCGGAAGCTTCTGGACGCATCGCGGCGGGCTGTGGGCTTTGGAAAGCCTGGCAGCGAGACGGAGGAGGAGCGCAAGGCCCGGGTGAAGCTCAAGGAGTGGCCCAGCAACGCGATGCGTCATTCATTCGGCTCCTACCGGCTCGCGCAATGCCAAGACAAGCCGAGGGTGGCCATGGAGATGGGTAACACCCCCCTGATGATCGATCAGCACTACAAGCGGCCGGTGAAGCCAGCGATTGCGGCGGCTTATTGGAGCATCATGCCGGGGGAGGTCGTTGCGTTTGATCAGGCGGCGGCCTGATCCGGGGCGAGGGAGGTTTTCCGGTTTGAATCAGAGAAACCCCTTGCGGGCGTAGCTAACTGGCACCGGTGCCAGTGGTGGCAAAAACTTGGGTCGATTGCGTTTTCTCTGTTTCAAACCAGAAAAAGGCGATGGGGCTTTTTCCGATTTCGAATCGGGAAATCTTCCAGCGCGCCGGCCTGGCATTTTCGTGGGCGACTGGCAGCGCTGCCAGTTGCTCAACTGGCCGGACTGGATAAGCTTGGGGATGGATGACACGAAGAGCGGCGATCTGGCGGCGGCTGAGGAGCTTTACGGGCGGAAGTGGTTCTGGCCCATCCTGCTGAGACTGGATGAATTCGAGGGGCGGCTCCTGGGCATCTTTCCGTTCATGGGGCCGGTATTGAGCGACGATTGGCCGGAGTGGTCTTTCCGGTGCCTGGGGGACGTTGCGATGCAGGACGCGGCTTTTAATGGCTGCTGCGATCCCCAGAAGCTGGATTCCCGGGCGGTGGGCCGCATCGTTGGGTCAAAGATGGCTCTGTGTGAGGCTGCCGTGGCCTTGCACGCGATATTGCAGGGCTTCACCGGGGAACAGATTACAGAGGCCATGGAGACCGCGAAGAGATTGCTGCCGGTCGAGATCGCGGCGGAGATCCATGCGGAGGCGGTACAGGAATGGATCTCCGGCTGGCTTGAGCTGGGCCAGCGATTCGCCGGCGAGCTGGGGCCGGAGATGCAGGAGATTAAGCGATTTGCGGCATCGGTAGCCGATGAGGAAGGCGGAACAGAGGAGCTGGACTATTTGCAGGGATTCACCCAGGGGAAGCGATTTTTGGAGCACATGCGCGAGCGTGCAAAGCCGGCACGGAAGAAGCGGCAACGCGATTCAATGGTGCGGAGTTGCGTCTTTGTGTTCGCCATCCTGCGGGGGGCGGAGATCGATGAGACGAAGAGAGACAGGAGCTGGCCGGAGCTGCATCAGGAATTCCTCCGGACCTTTTTCTATCAGGTCCAGATCGATGAGGAGACGTTCAAGAAGGCGCTGGGGCGCAAGGGCTTGAATAAGGTGGGAAAGGCTGGCAGGCCGGTTCCAGTAAATCGGGACGCCGCGGATTAATCGGCGTCCCTTGGGGTCATGCAACAATGGTTGCGTGAATTCCAAGGACTATCTCAATAAATTGGAGCTGGCGGAGCGGCTGGGCATTACCCGGCATGGCGTGGAGGAGCTGATGCGCCGGCGCAAAATCCCCTTCCTAACTCTTGGGCATCGGACGGTCCGGTTCTATTGGCCGGCGGTCGAGAGGGCACTTTGCAGGCTGGAACATCGGGCAATCGGACAGGAGGCGCGATGAAGCCGGCAGAGTTATTGCGCGAAGTCATCGGCGGCCGGCTGCTGATCGTCGGGGAATTCCGCGGCGCACACGCTGAGACCAGGCGGGAAGTGGACCGGAAGAGCGGCGAGGCGTTTAGCTTCGTCCAGGGTATGCTCCTGGCGGAGTGCAAAGTGCGCGGCAATCTCGACCGGGCGATTTTCTATCAGCGATTCCCTGATGTTGAGGATGCCGCTGAGGTCGTGTTCCCGTATATGAAGGGCAAGCTGTACGTCTTTTTCTTGGTCAGCTTGAAGAATGAGCGCGGGCAGGTCACTGGCTCTCTCGGGGATCGGAAGCCTGAGCTGCTGGAACTGGACGAAGAAGAGGGCGGCGGGCCGGTGGGTGCGCCTTTAGGCGCACCCATGGGCCTCCGCCCTTAACCTTGTTTAATAGGTAACAACTCCACGGGTATTCAGATGCAAAAGAGCAAAGCAGCCTTCCTGTTCTCAGCCCGCAAGCTGGCGGATGACCGGCTTTATATGTGGACGTTCACCTTTGCGGACGTTCTATCGATCAAAGACACCCGGAAGCGGTGGAATTACCTGCTGACGCTGATGCTGCGGACCTGGCCGGACCTCCAGGGGATTCGGGTTTTCGAAATGCATGAGACGCACGGCCTGCACGTTCACATGATCACGAATGAGCGCATCGACGTTCACAAGGCGCGGCTCCTGGCAGAGAAAGCCGGGTGGGGAAGAATTCACGTCACCATCATGCCGGCAGAGCATGCGGGATACCTAGCTGTCTATCTGAGTAAGCAACGGCCAGAGTGCCTGAAGCGCTGGCGTCTGTGGGCGGCATTCGGCAAAGGATGGGACCCAACAAAGGTCAAAGATGTTACCCGGGAATCGCTCTTCGGTAAGATATACCATGCGTGCAAGGAGTGGCAGGGATGGGAAGGACGTGGGCACTTCTACGACCGCATGGACCTCGCGCGGCGCATGGTGTTCCTGACCATTGAGAATGGCTGGACGCCTGGCCTGGGGCCGGAGGGGAAGCCTTACTGGATGTGCTGCCCTGAGGAGCTGACTTTCAGATGGGATGGGGAAATTGCTCCATTCTGAGGCTGGATCAAAATCCCTCTATAGGTCCGCAGGGTTTGATCGAGGCGAACTCTTATCAGGTAGGCGGCAGGCAAGCGGAAAGGGTGACAGGCGAATGCCTGGCGTGCTTTGCGCATGGTTGCGGCGCGTAAGTGGGAAGGTTGAATCTCCGGATCTTGCGCAGGGGTTCAATCTTCGTGGTGAGTCTGCCGGCGGGGGCGGCGCGAGTCTTCGTGATTTGGAGAGTGGCCGGACCGGAACGGGGAGGCTCAACGGAAACACGCGAAGTCTCGCGGTGGAATGAATGGCGGAGAGTTACCGTTAAGCGCCGTCATTCTCCGCCATTAGACAAAGTGCCATCGGTATGAAATCCAAATCGAAGGCGAAAGACGGACTGCTGACTAAAGAGCAACTCTGCGAAAGATTGAACGTGGATTCGACCGATTTTATCGACGGGCTTATGGCCAGCCGAAAAATCAGTTATTTGCGGCTGGGTCACAGGACCGTGAGATTCGATTGGGAGAAGGTCCAGCGGGAGCTTGCGAGGCTGGAAGTTAAAGCGGTTGGCAGTTAGTTTGCCGAGTTGGCGGCGGAGCGGCACCGGAACACGTTCCAGGCGCCGCCCCGGCCAATGACTTACTTGCGTTGCCGCTTTTTGATGATCCTTGTTCGCTCTGTGGCGCGGAAAGTTCTTTCGAGATCACTACGGAACTCCGCCGGCATCAGGAGCAGGGAAATAAAGTATAGGGCCTCCGCGCGGGTAATCCTGCGAGAATAAAAGCGGGAACTGTTGGACGACCGATTGGAATCCGCTTTAGATAGGCACTGCCAGGTTGCCCAGCAAAGGCTCCAGCGATTCCCGATCCTGCTTACCCATACTTCGCCTCCCCAGCAATCAGGGTCCTGGGGATCGTCGCCGGGTTCGGGGATGATTTCAGGAAACCGGCCATGGAATATTCTCGAAAACCCGGGGTCGGGTTTTTTGGGATTGATGACGGCGAGCGGACGGGGCGCTTCCGTGAGGGTTATTGCGATGCCATCCGAAAGAACGGCGTGGCGCCGCTTGTGGGGGCCGTAGTTGAAGCGCATTTTGAGACGATCAGTCTCTGAATCTGGATTGCTGTCTGGAAGCACGCGGGAAGGAAATTTCATAATCTGGTTCTTTGAGGATCGATGAGGCTTCCTAACCAGGGAACTCGATTATGGTTCTTCCCATAGGCACCGGCTTAACGCAAAACCGGTTATCGCCTTCCCCGCATCCGGAGGCGACGTATTTCCTTCCTTGAAAGGCCGAGGCGGCTCTAGCGACTCCCTCAGCTTCCTCTTTTGAATCATAGGCGATGCAGCAGACCAAGGAATCAAGGTCCCTTTCGTCATGATTTTGTTCAGTGTTCCAGTGAATCAAATCCAAGATAAGCCACTCGACAGAGCGATTTGCAATCGCAGAGAGCCGGACAAGTTTATCCATATCGGAAGACGGAATATTGATCGTAAACGGAATGGGCTGGCTGTGCTCAAGCGAGGTAGTTTCAGCAGTGTGATTTTGGGCGTTCATGGGAATAAAAAGCCTGTGCGCCGGAAAAGGAGAGACCCTTTCGCCGCGCGGCACGACCCGGAGCGGCTATTCCAACGCACAGGCGTTTTCTCGTGTTGTTTTTGAGCCGGGCGGATTCGTGGTCCGCCGTTCGAGGTGGCTGCCGCTGTCTCTCAGCGACACTAAAAGGCTATGCCTGGCGGTGCGACATTGGCAAGGCGAGAAACAGCGTGAATCGTGCAAAGCCCGTCATTGCCGTCATGCCGTCATTGCGGCGCCTCTGGCCACTGGCAGCGCTGCCACACTGATTTTCAACGGTTTACACATGGATACGGGCCGGAAATGTGACATTTTCAGGGGAATCCAGCCGGTTTGCGAAGGCGGTCCCCCTGTGCGTTTAAGCTCGTTTTGACTTTTTACCTAAGGTAGATGGACGCGTGCAAGATCACTATCGAGGTGGCGGAAACGTGGTGGGAACGCGGAGAGGAAGGGCGGTCTGATCATTGCGAGCTGTGCGGCGATCTGCTTTTCAACCCGGTGAATTTCTTTGCGAGGTTGGCAATCGGCGGGAGGCGCAGCGCTGCGCATGGACCGTTGCTTTCGATTTGCCCGGCGTGCGCGGATGCCGCGGGAGGGATGCCATGGAACGCGGCGGACGGATGCCCGAAAGTGCCCCAAACTCATTGAGATATGAGCACCTTTTATGGGCTGCGCAAACCGGGCATCCGCAGGCGCGAAAAGTGCGCGCGGGCTCTTCCAGCGATACGTTGCGCGGGGTATGGCATCGGGATGTGATTTTTAATTCTCCATAAACATTTATGGAAATTCCGGCGCTGATTTTGACACGCGAGCTGTTGCATGAACACAAACGTTTCCGAATCTCCATTTCGTTCGGACGGTCGCCAGCGTAATCTGGCTGCCGGTCCGATTCCGCCAGAGCAAAGAATTTTCATTGCCGAAAAGCAGGAGGGCAAGGGGCCGTTCCTGCAACCGAAGGTGACGGCGAAGGTTATTTCATCGGCGGAGGGCTCTCCGGTGCTGAAGGGGACTCTTCTGCCGCGGAGTTTCGTCTCTCACCGCCTGACCCTCACGGATTACAACGAGGAGGCGGTTATCGGTCTGGTGACTGGCCTGCGCGGCGATCTGGCGGAGAGTGACGACCTCGCGAAGCGAATTGCCCAACATCGGGCAAACCTCGAGGAGATGAATTCCGCATTGCCGGCTGCGATGAATTCCGCCGACGTTACCGAAGCGGAGGTGATGAAATTGACGGTTATAAGGGATCGTCTTCCGCTGGTTGAAAGCCGCGTGGCGGATCTGGATCAAAAAATCTCCTCCCTCCGGAACGCTGCCGCCGAGAAGGTAAGCGAGTTGCGCGATCAGATATTCCTGGCCGCGGAGCTGGTCCACCATGGCAACGCGGCCCTTGCGGATACGCCGGAAACTCCCGTCAAGGGTCCATGGGTGGGCAGCGAGGTGAATACCTTTGCCTTCCTTCTTTTGCAGCAACCTCACTATGCAAACCGGCACGGTAATGATCTGGTGGCGGAAGATATTTTCGACCTGGCGCGGAGCGTCATTGAGGATGCGGAGAAGCTGGTTTCCGAGATCACACGGCTTGAAAACGAATTCAAGGGGGACGTACCGATCCGGATACGGGGCGACGCGGCAGCCTTTACCCGCGTCTCTGGCTCGCCAAAATTCTTTAATCTGAAGGAAACGCACACCGTCCGTTTCTTCCTCATTGATGCTGACAAAAACACGTTCGGGGCTGCTGGGAGCTGTAGATTACCAGATGGGACTATCGTTCACCCGGAACATATCCATGGATTTTATGGGCCGAAGGATTTCGCGGATGCCCCTGTGGTTCCCGCTATCCCCGAAGCGGAAATTTCCGGCAAGTAACTGCCCGGGGATAACACGAGAGGCACTTACGATATGAGAACAGCATCCAAAACGCCGGAGCAGGCATTGGTGGCCGCGGAGGCGGCGCTTGAAGCCGCACAGGGTGAGCTGGTGGCATTGACGGGTAAGCGGGCGACCCTGCCTGCTGCCGGGAGGGCGGCAGGTGAAGGGCACGCATCGGCCTTTCGCACGGGCACATCGATGGAGGAGAGACTTGCGAAGGCCGAGAGCGACCTTGCCTTTGTGCGCGGTGAGATCGGGAAGGCAAAAGCCAATCCGGCGCCGGCAGCACGGCCGCCAACTCCCGCGACTCCGAAGGCGGCGGCGCCGCCCCTGGCTCCCAAGAGCGGGCCGGCATTGGTCACGGCCCCTAATACCCCGGCAGGTCCCCTCACGCATGAGCAAAAAGTTGCGGCTGCTTTCGAGAAGGCGCAGGCGATAAAAGACCCGCTCAAGCGTGCGTACGCTTTTGCCGATGCACGGCGGCTGATGCAGGAAAACTCCTGATCGATGCCGCGCACAAACAAGAAAGGGGGTGTATCCGAGAGGTTACAGCACCGGCCCCGCCAATCCATAGACATAGTTACATGGCGGGGTCGGTGGCCCCTTCAACTGGCAGCGCTGCCAGTTGAGCCTGAGCGCGGTGGAAGTGAAACGAATTGCAACGGCTTTAAAATTAGGACTCTGACACATGGCCAATACGATTAATGCGAGCTTTGGGCTCAATATTTCGCCGCTGAAGGCGAGCGCAACTAGGGCGATTGGGATTAGCAAGGAGATGGCGGCTGCGATCCGTAAGGACCTTGGGGCCGGATTAAAATATGCGGCAGGCGGATTCGCAGCGCTCGGAACAGCGGCTTTAGGTGCCTCCATAGTAGGCGTTAAGGGCGTTATCGCGCTCGGGGATCAATTGAGTAAATTGGGCGCTCAGACTGGCATTGCGGTCGGGAGTCTCGCGACGTTACAGACGCTGGCAAATGACAGCAGTACGGATTTCGATGGCTTGGCCGGCTCGGTGAATAAAATGCAGAGGAACTTGTTCGCCGCTGCCGGCGGTGGCAGTTCCCCGGTTGTTGCAGCGCTCGGGGCCATCGGACTGAACGCGGAAAAGCTGGCTGGATTGAAGCCGGAGGAGCAATTCCGCGAAATCGGGACCCGCATTGCCGCTCTCCCCTCTTCACTCGCGAGGAGCGCGGAGGCAATGGCGATCTTCGGTAAGTCTGGCGCGCAGTTAATCCCGCTCTTCGATATGCTCGGCACGGAGGATTTTGGAAAGCTGGGCGCGAGAGCAGAAGCATTGCAGAAGAATGCCGCGCTTTTTAAATCAGTTACGATCTCCTTCCGGCAAGCAGAGGAAAATTTCCAATCAGGATTCATAGGAATCGCGGCGGCGGTGTCTCCGGTGCTCAAAGCGGCGGCGGATTTTTTCAGCCGTACAAATGCGTTGGCATGGGGCGACCAGATTGGGAAGGCAATTAAAGATTCGATCAATGTGATGATCGGCGCGTGGAAAAAACCGCAGCTCGCGGTTTCGCTGATGAAAGACACCTTGATTTACGGATTCCTGACGGCCGGTGATGTCCTGACCGGCACGCTCAGCGCGGCTGGCGTTTTTTTCAAGAATGGGTTCCTCAATACGATTCAGAGCATCGGCGATATTCTATTGGGGACCCTAATGGAAGCATTTCGGAAACCGGTGGCGTTTTTCCAGGCGTCGCTTCAGGCAGGGGTAATCAAAGCAATGGCGAATCTTCCGACATTTCTCGGGGGGACAGGTCAGAGGGCAGACACGAAGAATCAGATTGATGCTATTGATAAGAGAAGCGCTGCAATCATGGCTCGCAATACGGTCGTTACCATGAATCGCGTTGCTCCAGGAGCGATGGGGCAGCCGGTATTAGTAGGATTCGCACAAGGAATGTCGCCCGGTGATCAGAAGCAACTTGATAGGCTTGCTAAGCAGCGAGCGTCGCTTGTAGCCGGCCTCAATGGTCCGAGTGTGGGTGATCTAATGAACCAGATTTTAGCATCGGGCGGTCCCCAGGTCATGACGGCTCAGGGTTTGAAAACTGGTCGTCAGCTCATTGAGGCAGGCAAATCCGGATTAAAAGAAAGCTTCAGCATTGGTGCAGCGGATGCAAAAAGTGCGGTTAATGCGGCATTGGCAGCGGACCCTTTTGGCGCGCAGGCTTACGCAGGAAAACTTGCTACGCAGTTGAAGGTTCTCGAAGACACTGGCGAGCAAGTTGCCAAAAGATTCGATCCTAAAATAATCGCAGCGCCACTGATTGACAGATGGGCAAAATTCAAGGGGTGGGGCACGTTTGGAGGTCCACAACTTACGGACTGGACTTATGGCGTTCAAGGGGCGGACGGATTGCAGGGGGCGAGTTTGGCGGGGCTGAATACGGCATATAATCCTACACCCCTTCTTTCGCATCGGGAAATGATGGGTTACCTCGATAAGGCAGTGGCGGAGGGCGCCAATCGTCCTGGGAGCACTTCGGGGGCTTACAACAGCGTGCATAGCGGTGACAGGCGGCGCGCTCGCGAGTTCGAACGCTCCCAGCTCCGGCAGGCTGAGGGTGTGGAGAAAACAAATGCGCTGTTGGATTCCATCAACGCGAAGATCGATGGCCTGATCGGGAACTGACGATTTTTTCGGATGGCGCGATGATGTTATTTAATCCATAGGAGGCAAATGAACCCGCTGAAGATGCCGCCAAGGGATGTGCTCGGGCCGGATGATGCACCGTATGCCATGAGGTATTTTAAAAAATGCACACCGCTGGTTTTTTGGTGGCTGATGGATGATGTGGAAGATTACTTCATGCGCCACCCAAAGATTCCGCGCGCTAAGTGGATGTATAGCGTGGTTTTGCAGCACGTTTTCAATCGGCGCGTAAAAAACGCGGCGCCCGACTGATGAACGGCGAGGGCATTGACTTACAGCGTATCGGCGTGGCATTCGCTGCTTTGAAGGAGTGTCATGCACTTAGGGCGGCAGTGTACGCGGAGAGAGATTCATTTTTTGCAGAACATCCGGAAGAGCAGCGGACCTGGTGGGCAGAGGCAATTATCGTCATGCTGATTTTCGAGCGCATTTGTCAACCGGATGAAACGCGATGAGCGATCAGCCTTTCTTGCCGGGGACGAGCGGAGATCCATACGACGTGAAGGGAGAGCGGCCGCCTGGCGCGCCAGATGGTGCGGAGCTGATACCAGGGAAGCCGTTCGAATATCCGGCACCGGAAAAGCCGATAGAGGTTCCTCCCGGTAACTCGCCGTTGCTGCCCGGCATTGGAGAAAGGCCTTTTGAGTACGCGCATGGCGAGCGTCCGTTGGATGGCCAAGCAGGGAAGTTTCTTTTCAGCGAGGAGGACCTGAGGCGACTTACTGGAGAATTCTCCGGCCCGCGATCGGAGTGGAGGACGTTTTACGATCGCTTCATGCGATCGAGTCAGTGGAGGGAGATCGCGGACGATGCGTGCGAGGGGGCAAACTGGACCTGCCAGGGATGCGGAGCGACCGGCGTTCCTCTTCACGTCCACCACTTGACTTACATCCGCTTTGGTGGCCGCGAGTTGCGCAAAGACCTCAAGGTGCTCTGCCAGGAATGCCACGCCAAAGCAGATGATCGGAGGCGTGAGGCGATGCGAGCATTGCGGTACTCGAAATGGTGGCGAGCGGGATATGTCCGGTTCATGGAGAGGACTTGTGGGGAGGAGTGGCGGAAGCTCGACTATGCAGACTCGCTCCAGAGTTATAGGGATTGCGATGCCTGCTACGAGCAATGGCGGGAAGAGCGGTCTCTCGCCGGCGAGGAAGACTGATTCGGAACGAGGGTTTTCCGATTTCAAATCGGGAAAACTACCGGCAGCAAGCGGAGCATAAGTTAGACAAGGTCACTGGGTATGGAACGCAAAGTTTCGTCTTTTGACGCTAATTTACATCAAACGCCACCCATTATGATCCCGCTGCGAGAATTCGCGGACCGTAAGGGCGTCTGTCGCGGAACACTTTCGCGATGGAGGAAAAAGGGATTGCTCAAAACCGTTGTGATCGAGGGGCGTCACTACGTTACCGCGGAAGTTATCGCGGAATTCAATGAGCGGGCCGCAAAGGGCGAGTTTTCGGGCGTGATTTTGAGGCCGTCCCGAAGTGGAAAAGCAAAGTAAATCCGCTCCGGCGTCCGGGACGCAGACTCACGTGCTGGTGTTTTCGGCATCTGGCAGCGCTGCCAGTGCCGGGCGTGCAACTGTGAGACTCGATTTCCTGAACTCGGAGATTGTCGCAGTTATCGACGTACCGTCGGCGTTGCCGCGTAGGAGTCGGCGTGAGGTGCAGCGGTGGACGAGGAAGCTCTTTGCAAAGCTGGATGGGGACCCGCGACCGATGCGGGTTGTTACGACGTCGGGGGCGAATGTAGTCGCGATGGGTTATGAGCACGCTGGGGTGTGCGGAGTTGTATTTCCATGAGCAGGGAAGATAAGAAACTGATCGAGGCGGCCAAGCGGGCGCTTCCGTTGCCGGAATTGCTGCGCAAGCTCGGGTATCCGATGCCGGGCAAGGACGGGGAGCTGATGCGCAGCCCATTCGCGCCGGCGTATCGGACGTTCGCGATCTCAAAGCACGGCGGCGCGTGGCGGTGGACCGATAGCCGTGGAGGGAGAAACTCCGCGGGCGATGAGATCGCTTTCCTGATGAAGCTGGAGGGCCTGCAACGGCGTGCGGCAATTTTCCGCTATGTTGACCTTGCTGGGGTAGAGAACGTGGCAGGGCGAGGCAGCAGCGCGGGCGGATCGAAGCGAGAAAATGGGCGTCGGGCTGCGGAAACGACATCCGCATCGGGAAAAGCCGCCGGCAGGCGCGATGAGCAGGTAGAAAAGCTAGAGAAGATGGCCCGGGAGCACGGCATTGCGCCAGACGGCGCCGCGGTCGCAGGAAATGGCTCGAACGGGGACGCGCAGGCGTTCGATCCTCACGCTGCGCTCGAGACCCTTGGAATGTATTGGCTCAATGGTTCGGCATCGTTTTTTCTCCGGAGGGAAAAGAGTGGGAATGTTCATTTTGTCGAGATGGGCGCCGGCGAAGTGAGGCGCAAACTCAAGGTGAGAGGATTTCGCAACGGTCCCGACAAGGAAGCCGGCGAAACTGTCTCGCAAATCGACCGGGTATTGGATGAGGCGACAGAAAGCCGCGTAGTGGACTTTGCGGGGGAGATCGCCGGGACGCCTGCGGGTGTGTACGAGAATCCCGGGGGCCGTCTGCTTGTATTGAAGTCACCGCGGCTTATCGAGCCGTGCGATTCCCCGGCGGGCTTTCCCACCATCGAGGCGTTTCTAACCGCGCTTCTGGGGGAAGGATCGATCTATTTTGTCAGCTGGCTGAAAATTGCCTTTCAGTCACTCCGGGCCGGCGAGCGGCGCCCAGGGCACTCTTTAATCTTTGTGGGACCGCCCGACTGCGGAAAATCGAGGCTTCAGCATCAAATTATCACTCCGATGCTCGGGGGCAGATGGGCAGACCCGAAATCGTATTTTTTCAACAAGACGGATTTTAACGCCGAGCTGATCGGGGCAGAGCACCTTCTAGTCGAGGAGGTGCCGTCGTCATCCAGGCATGAGGACCGCCAGTACTTCGGAGAGAAGGTGAAGGAAGTTTGCGCTAATGATGGAACCCGACTGCACAAAAAGGGCGTGGACGCGGTTACAGTGTCGCCATTCTGGCGCGTGAGCATCTCAATCAATAGCAACCCGGAAAAGCTGAGGTGCCTGCCACCGCTCACGGATGACCTGGCGGAGAAGATCATCATGCTGATGGTGAAGCCGGCCCCGGAATTCTGGAACCAGTTCGTAGGGGCGCAAGACCCGCGCAAAGCGTTCCGTAATGCGATAGAGCGGGAGCTGCCGGCGTTCGCTCATTACCTCCTCACCATGCGAATCCCGGACCAGATACAGGGGCGGAGATATGGCGTGCAATCGTTCATTCCCGACGAGATCGCGCAGATGATCTTCGAGACCGAACCTGAGCACCATTTGCTTCTGATGATCGATAAGGAGATATTCCGCGAAGGGCGGCTGGAAACGGGCGATTGGGAAGGCGACGCGGAGGATCTCAAACAAGCGCTGTGTGCAGAGGGCTCGGGGGTCAAGGCGTCTGCCGGCAAGTTGCTGGTCTATCCCAGCGTGTGCGGGCAGTACCTCGCCCGCCTGGCAGACCGGATGCCCAGCCGCTTCTCGCGAACGCGGACGGCTGCTAAGCGCATATGGGTTATACGGCCTCCAAAGTGATCGCTTCCCGCTTGCGGCGACTCCCCTACCCCCTCTTGCTCTGATAGCCGCTCGTCCGTCACACGGTACGGTGACGCACAATGACGGTCAATGCTCGCCCTGCTGTCATCATCCAACACTGTTGCCTAGAGGGGATTTAGTCACAAATGACAGCATGACAGCAATCTGACCGTTCCGGAGACAATCATAAAGGAATCTATTAAGGGAGTGACACAAGCAACAGTTGGTCGGGATCAAGGGGTGTTTTTGTGGCCGGGGTGAAAAATGTTTCTGACAATTTGACCTCTGACCGCAGGCCAATGCCGGGAAGCAAGCGGGATGGCCATCGGGATCATGGCAGCCAGCGGCTCCTGGCGCCCAGGAGCATGCGGTCGGAAGGGCGGCAGAGAGATCGAATGCGAGCGCGGCTTGTCAGCTCGCTCATGGAGGGTTTCGCCTTTCTTGCAACGCGGGGGAATGACGGGGTAGGCGGAAAAAGGCAATTTGAGGGGCAAGGGGTTTTTGTGTGACGGCGTGACGGGGATTTTGAGAGGAGAACGGAATTGGGGTGGCGGGACGGTCTGTCTGTGGCCGGCGCCGATCCGTTCGCGAGGCGCGGGCCGGGTGGGATCGAGGGATGGGCGCGCCTGGCGCCGATCCGCACATGGATTATGTGACGGGATGGCGGCTTAGAGTGCCTACGAGGGGAACGGGGTAAACTGGCCAACTCACGTTCGCGCGGTCAGATTGCCGGGAAAATCAGTGCCATTTCAGTGCCACCGAAACCGCCTAATACCACGGTTTATTGCGGCGTATGACGGCGAATGAAAAAACCGCGAAATTGCATTTTATCCTGTATTCATGCGGCTTTCAGAGTGTTTTCGAAGATGGGTTGGGAGGGGCTCGAACCCTCAACCAATGCCTTAAAAGGGCACTGCTCTACCATTGAGCTACCAACCCTGGGCTTCGATTTCCGGTCGCGGGACCGTTCAAAATCGGGGCGCTGTAATTAACGTCCGGGCGGGGCTGGCGCAAGCTTCAAAAAATGGACGGTGAGGCGACGGGGGGAATCCGGAGAGCTGCGGCGTTGACCCCCGCATGGGTCGATGATCGACCCCACCAGCGGCCCATCGCTACAGGGTGTGGCCTTCGGCGTGTTGTTTGGAGGCGACTCGGGAGTGTGGCGAGGCTGGGGTGAATTGCCCTTTTGAAAAGTGGCCCGGCTCGTGCATTCTGGTGGACTGTGCAAAAGAAGACTGTCGTCCGGGCCTTTGCGGCTCTTGTGTTGTTGAACCTCGCCTTTGGCGTGGTGGCGCTGGTCCATTGGCGGCGGACGGATGCGCTGGATCCGCGGCTGGGCGGGGAGCAACTGGCGATCGGGCGGTTGCAGGATGCGCATTATGTTTTCTTCCCGCCGGGGTCGCACGCGGACCTGGCGGCGGCGCGGCCGGACCTGGTGGCGGCGGCGGATGAGCGGGCGTTCGCGCGGGGGTTGCAGGTGCCGGAGGCGTTCCGGGCGCTGGATCATCAGCGGCAATTCGACGCGGTGCTGCTCTCCGGCGACCCGACGACGTACAAGCCGCTGCTCCAGCACTTCTCGGATACCCGCGACTGGGTGCTGACCTGGCTGGATAATGCGAATCTGATCTTCCACCGCGTGAGCGCGACGCCGTGGAAGGAGGCGGACCTTTACACGACGGCGGCGCAGTTTACCGGGCAGAACAAGTCGCGTTTCCTGGCCGGGGCGGCGGGGCGGCTGATCGCGATCGGGCAATTGCCGATGGCGAAACGGGCGCTGGACGCGGCGGGGCCGGACGGGGACCGGCTGCCGGAGTATTGGACGGCGCTGGCGCTGTATGATGGGGAGATCGCCCGCTGGGTGGATGCGGTGGCGGCGCTGGACAAGGCGCTGGCGATTGACTCCGATTACACGCCGGCCCTAACGACGAAGGCGCAGATTTTCTTCGGCGCCCGCCGTTACGAGGAGGCGATGGCGATTACCGACAAGGTGGTGGAGGAGCACCCGGACGATCCGTCGATGCTCTTCCTTCACGCAACGATCTCGCATCAGGCGCATTCGTACGACCGGGAGATTGCGGCGCTCAAGCACCTGATCGAGCTGGCGGAGGCGCAGGGGCAATCGACGACGGGGTACCGGATTTACCTGGGTCAGGCGTTTGCGGAGCATGGGGAGGCGATGAACTCGCTGATCCAGTTCAAGGCGGCAATCGACGCGCCGGATATCTCGCCGGCGCAGAAGGAGTTTGCGCTGGATTGCATGGCGAAGATCCATGCGAAGACGGACCCGGCGGGGGGACTCTAATTGCGGAATTCGGATTGCGGATTGCGGATTGGCGGAATTCGCCTGGACGTTGGACAGCGTCTGGAGCGTGACCCGCGCGCCGGCGTGTTCAAGTAGAGAAGGAACTTACGAACGCGGGCAGGTCTTCGAGGCCTCTTTCGGGTCTCTGGACGCGGTAGGGGTGAATCCCGGCCAACTCGGCCGCGCGCCAATCCTGCTCCGGGTGATCCCCTGCGTGGATTGTCTCGGCGGCGTTGACGCTGAGCGTGGAGAGCGCGGCGGCGAAAATGCGCGGGTCCGGCTTGTCGGCGCCGATCTCGCTGGAGACGACGATGGTTTGAAAATAATGGCGGATACCGAGATGCTCGAGAACCGGGTAGAGGCGGCGGTCGAAATTCGAGACAATCCCGAGTTTGCAGAGCGGATGGAGGGCATCCAGAACGGCGGGGACCTCGGGGTAAAGCGCCCAGACGCCGGGCTTGGCAAAGTGGGCGTAGAGCTCCTCGAACATCGCGTCAAATACGGCGGGCGGGAGGTCGTGGCCGCAGGCTGCGAGGACATTCAGCACCAGAGCGCGCCACCAGAGCTTGTCGTCGTCCGGCCGGGATATCCCGGTGGAAACCCTGGGCGCGGCAGCCTTGAAGGCTACCGCGAAGGCCGCCGAGAGCCGGCCTTCGTCCAGTTCCACCCCATGCCGGGCCGCGACTTGCCGGTAATGCCAGCCCACGCCGTGCGGGAGGTGGATCAGCGTGCCGGCGGCATCGAAGAGGATGGCCTGGATGGTCATGGGCGCGGCGAAGGCATGGGGAGCTTTATCCGCGGATTCGGAGAGATTTACACCGATTATTTCGGCGGAATCGCCCCTGGACTGGGGCTCGCCGCACAGATACGTGCCCTTACTGCCTGCCAAGCTTGACGTTGCGCGATTTTCCGACGATGCTTCACGGTTCCTGCGGCCAGATGAGTGGGCTTATCCCCCACTTTTTTTGTCTCTCCGTGGGACACCTAGAATTTATGAACAGCGATTTGGTTTCAGCTCTCGATTATTTTGAGCGGGAGAAGGGCATTAAGCGCGAGATCCTCATTGAGGCCGTCTCGAACGCTCTGCTGTCTTCGTCGAAAAAGGCCATCGGCCCGGCGAACGACCTGCGGATCGAGATCAACTCAAAGACCGGCGAAATCAAGGCGATGGCGAAGCTGCGCGTCGTCGATTGGGTCCGCAATGAGTTTGACGAGATCGCGCTGCCCAAGGCCCAGAAGCTGAAGGCCGACGCCGTGCTCGGCGAGCTGATGGACGTGGAGGTTACCCCGAAAAACTTCGGCCGGATCGCCGCCCAGACCGCCAAGCAGGCCATGATGCAACGCATCCGCCAGGCGGAAAAGGAGATGGTCTATGACGAGTACAAGGACCGCGCCGGCGAGATCGTCAATGGCACCGTCCGCCGTTTCGAGCGCTCGGATGTCATCGTGGACCTCGGCAAATTCGAGGCCATCATGCCCTCCCGCGAGCGGGTGCAGACGGAGGATTACAACGTCGGCGACCGCCTCCGCGCCTATGTCGTGGCCGTGGAGAATACGCCGCGCGGCCCGGAGATCATCCTCTCCCGCAGTCACCCGAATTTCGTCCGCCGCCTCTTCGAGGTCGAGGTCAGCGAGATCGCCGACCGCACCGTCGAGATCAAGGGCATTGCCCGAGAGGCCGGTTACCGGACCAAGATCGCCGTCCACAGCGCGGATGAAAAAGTGGACCCCGTCGGCGCCTGCGTCGGCATGCGCGGGTCGCGGGTCAAGAACATCGTCCGCGAGCTCAATAACGAGAAAGTCGATATCATCCGCTGGAGCGCAGATCCCAAGGAATTCGTCCTCGAGGCGCTCAAGCCGGCCAAGATCAAGAGCGTGAGCCTGGATCCCGACAAGAAGGTCGTGAACATCCGCGTCGATGAGGATCAGCTCTCGCTCGCCATCGGGAAGCGCGGCCAGAACGCCCGCCTCACCTCGCGGCTGCTCGGCTGGGACATCAATATCGAGAAAGACGAGAGCGCCTCGGAGAAATTCGAGCAGCGGGTCGGCCAGGCCGCCAAGGCGATTGTTGAGGCGATCGGCATCGACACCGAAACCGCCGTCAAGCTGGTGCGCGGCGGTATGGGCACGCTGGACGTGCTGGTCACCGCGGAGCCGCAGGATCTTGCGGATGCAGGCATCGATCTCGAGAAGGCCGAGCAAATTCTGGAAGCCGCCCGCAAAAAGCAGGCGCAAAACTAAGTTCAATTTTTAAATGGCAACACCTAGAGCGACTCACACTCCGAAGCCCGCCCCCCACCGGGGGCAAGGCTCCGCCGCGCCGAAACCCGGCACCGGCGCAAAAAGAGGCGCGGCCGCGTCCACACCACCCCCTCCCGCCCCGGCCGCCCCACCGCAGGAGCCGCCGGCGCCCAAGGTGCCCAAGGAAGTGGTTTCGCTCATCGAGGAGAAGCAGAAGCAGGTCCGCAATCGCCCGGGCTCGGATAATGACAAGGCGGGCCTCACGCCGATCGCCGTCAAGCTGAAGCCGATCACCTTCGGCCACACCCCCGCCGCACCGGAACCCACTCCCGCAGCCGCCCCCGCGCCCATTGCGCCGCCGGAGCCGGAACCCGCTGCAGCGGTGGAAGCCGCGGCCGAAGCAGCCGCCGCAGCCGCAGCAACGGCGGCGGAGGAGCAGGCGCTCGCCGATGAGAAGATCATCCACATCAAGCCTCCGATCATCATCCGCGAGCTCGCCGCCCAGCTCGGGCTGCGTCCTCCGCAGATCATGAAGGACCTGATGGAGATGAACATCTTCGCTGCGATCAACCAGTCCATCGAACCGGACGTGGCCGCGACCATCTGCAAGAAGCACGGCTTCACTTTCGAGAAGGACAAGCGCGAGAAGGGCGGCGGCGTCCACAAGATCGAGATCGTTGTCCAGCCTCCGAAACTGCCCGAGAAGCCGCGCGAAGAGGAGCTGAAGCTCCGGGCGCCGATCGTCACCTTCATGGGCCATGTCGATCACGGGAAGACATCGCTGATGGATTACATCCGCAATGCCCGCGTCGCCGCTGGCGAGGCCGGCGGCATTACCCAGCACATCGGCGCCTATCGGGTCGATTACAAGGGGCAGCAGATCACTTTCCTTGATACGCCGGGCCATGAGGCCTTCACGGCCATGCGCGCCCGCGGCGCGAATGTCACGGACATCGTGGTGCTCGTGGTCGCCGCCGATGACGGCCCGATGCCGCAGACCATGGAGGCGCTCGCGCACGCCCGTGCCGCGAAGGTGAAGATCATCGTCGCGATCAATAAAATCGATCTCCCGGGCGCGAATGTGGACAAGGTCAAGGGCCAGCTCCAGGAGAAGGGTCTTGTGCCCGAGGATTGGGGCGGCGATGTCATCATGTGTCCCGTCTCGGCGCTCAAGGGCACCGGCATCGATCACCTGCTGGAGACAATCCTGCTCGAGGCGGAAGTGCTGGAGCTCAAGGCAAGCCCCACCGCATTGCCTCGCGGCACGGTCATCGAGGCGCAGATCGAGGCCGGCCGCGGCCCCACTGCCACGGTCATCATCCGCATGGGCACCCTCAAGGTCGGCCAGGCGTTCATCTGCGGAAACTGGAGCGGCAAGGTCAAATCGCTCATCGACGACAAGGGCCAGCAGATCAAGGAAGCGCCACCGTCGACACCCGTCCGCATTCTCGGCTTTGCCGGTCTCCCCTACGCGGGCGACGAGCTGCTGGTCATGGACAGCGAACGCGACGCCAAGATCCTCTCCGAGGAGCGCCTCGACAAGCAGCGCAACGCGAAGCTCGCCACGCCGCAGCGCCCGACACTCGAGAACATTTTCGATACCCTCGCTTCCAACAAGCACCCGCTGCTCAAGCTCGTGATCAAGTGCGACGTCCAGGGTTCCATGGAAGCGCTCCTGCATTCGCTGGGCAAAATCCAGAGCAAGAAGATCGACCTCGATATCATCCACGCCGCCGTCGGCCCGGTGACGGAATCCGACATCCTGCTCGCCAGCGCATCGAATGCCGTCGTCATCGGCTTCAACACGAAAGTCGAGAGCTCGGCAGCCGCCGCCGCCAAGCGCGAGGGGGTCCAGATCAAGCTCTTCTCAATCATCTACGAGCTGATCGACCAGGTGAAGGAATCGATGGCCGGCATGCTCGACCCGGAGGTGCGCGAGAGCACCATCGGCCATGCCGAGGTCAAGCGCGTGTTCGATCTTACCAAGGGCAAGGTCGCCGGCTGCCTGGTCACCGATGGCCGCATCGCCCGCACCGCCCGCGCCCGCGTTCTCCGCGGCCGCCAGCCCATTTACGACGGCGGCCTCTCCACGCTGCGCCGGTTCCAGGACGATGTGAAGGAAGTCCGCAACGGACTCGAGTGCGGCATCAAGCTGGGCGATTTCAACGAGTACGAGCCCGGCGACATCATCGAGTGCTACAACCTCGAAAAGGTTCCGCAGAAACTGTAAACCGGCGCTTCGGCTCCGGTACGGGAGACGCCCCGCGGCAGACATTTGCCGCCGGCTTCCCCTTCCCCGGGACCCGGCGCATATCCCATGAAACATCGTCTCGAACGGGTCAATGAGGTCATCAGGCGCGAGCTCAGCGAAATCGTCCGCCGCGAGGTGGTCTTTACCGCGCCGCTGGTCACCATCCAGAGCGCGGATATCACGCCCGATCTCAAGAGCTGCCACATCTACGTCAGCGTCATCGGCAATGATGCGCAGAAACAGGAGGTCATCAACCGCCTGCTGGACAAGCGCAAGCAGCTCCAGCAGATGCTGATGAAACGGGTCACCCTCAAGTACACGCCGCAGCTCCACTTCGAGATCGACCACGCCCTGGAGCGCGGCGACCGCGTCATCCAGATTCTCGAGCAAATCGAAATCCCGCCCGACGAGCCGGCGCCCGACGAAACCGATGAACCCTCCTGAAGCCACGTTCGCCCGGATCATCGAGGCGCTCCGGAGTCACGACCGCTTTACCATCATGAGCCACATGCGGCCCGATGGGGATGCGCTCGGCACCATCATCGCGCTCGGCCTTGCGCTGCGGCAGCTCGGCAAGGATGTCACGCTCTGGAATGAGGATGGCGTCAGCGAGAAATTCCATTACCTGCCCGGCTGGGAGCTGGTCTCCAAGCCGCCCGCTGAGCCGGTCGATCTCGATGTCGCCATCGCGCTCGACACCGCCAGCCAGCTCCGGCTCGGCACCGCGCTGACCGCCGTCAAGTCCGCGAAACTCTGGATCAACATCGATCACCACGTAAGCAACGAAGGCTTTGGCGATCTCGCCTACGTCGACTCCGGCGCGCCGGCCACCGGCCAGATTATTTTTGAGCTGATCACCGCCGCCGGTTTTCCGCTCACCCGGGAAATCGCGGAGAATCTCTTCGCGGCGATCTCCACCGATACCGGCTCCTTTCAATATCCCAACACCACGGCCCGCACGTACGAGATCGGCGCGGCCTTGATCCGGGCCGGGGTCCGCGTCGGCGATCTCTCGCAGAAGATGTACGAGAGCTACCCGCTGCGCCGCGTCCACCTGCTGTGCGAACTGCTCAACGTGCTCAAGATCACCTGCGGCGGACAGGTCGCCAGCTTCGCGCTCACCCAGGCGATGGTCGAGAAGGTCGGCGCGCAGCCGGAGGACAACGAGGGGCTCATCGATACCATCCGGGCCATCGACGGCGTCGTCGTCGCCGCCTTTTTTGAGGAGCTGGCGGGCGAAGGCAAGGTGCGTATTTCGCTTCGCTCAAAGGATCCGCGCGTCGATGTCTGCAAGATTTGCCAGCAGTTTCGCGGCGGCGGCCACACCCTTGCGGCCGGCGCCCGTTATCGTGGCACAATCGAAGAGGTCGAAGCCCTGGTCCTCGCAGCCATTTCCCATGAGATTACAAACAGAAATTGACGGCGTCCTCATTGTCGACAAAGCCCCGGGCATGACCTCCCACGATGTCGTGGCCCTCGTCCGCCGCCGCCTTGAGTTCAAGAAAGTCGGCCATTGCGGCACGCTCGATCCGCTCGCCACCGGCTTGCTCATTGTCGTGCTCGGGCGCGGCACCAAGATCCAGGACCTGCTCATGGCAGAGGATAAGGAATACGTCGGCACCATGCGCCTCGGCGCGATTACCGGCAGCCAGGATGCCGATGGGGAAATCCTTGAGACGCGCCCCGTGCCCCCATTCACGCCGCAGCAGATCGAGACGGCATTCGCCCGTTACGACGGCGATTTCTACCAGATGCCGCCGATGGTGTCCGCGATCAAGAAGGATGGTGTGGCTCTTTACAAGCTGGCCCGGCAGGGCAAGACCGTGGAGCGCGAGCCGCGCTTCGTCCATGTCTTCGGCCACGAGGTCCAGGCCATCCGTCCGGAGGAAATCGATTTCCGGGTCGTATGCAGCAAGGGCTTTTATGTCCGCACCTACGCGCACGATATCGGCATGGACCTCGGTTGCGGCGCGCACCTCAAGAACCTGCGGCGCACCAAGTCCGGCCGCTTCAATCTCGACCGCTCCATCACTGTGGATGACCTCTCGACCGCCTCCGGCGAGGCCATCCGTTCAAAAATCCTGACGCTGCCCGAGGTCTCGCGGTTGCGCGGGGCGTAGGAGGCCGGTTCTCCCGCCGATGCTCCTGAGCGCCATCCCGGATCTTGCCACCGTACCGGGCCCGATTTTCCTGGCGATCGGTGTCTTCGACGGGGTGCATCTCGGGCATCGCTCCGTGCTCCTCCGCGCGCTGGAGGATGCGCGCGCGGCGGGCGGCACCGCAGTGGCCGTCACGTTCGATCCGCATCCCGCAAAGGTGCTGCGCCCGGAGAATGCGCCGCGCCTGCTGACGGCAACCGCGCACAAGCTCCGGCTCATCCGCGCGCTTGGGGTCGAGGCCATCCTCGTTATTCCCTTCACCGCGGGGTTTGCAGCGACGCCGCCCGAGGATTTCGTCACCCAATTGCATGCCGCCTGCGAACCGTTGCGCGAGATTTGCGTCGGCCACGAGTGGTGCTTCGGCCGGGGCCGCAGAGGCAACCTGGAGATGCTCCGCCAGATGGGCGACCGTCTCGGCTTTGACGAAGTCGGCGTCGCGGCCGTGCATGTCGGGGGCGAGCTCGTCTCCAGCACCACCATCCGGAGCGCCGTCGAGTCCGGCGACCTTGCCCGAGCTGCATCGCTGCTGGGCCGCGAGTACTCGATCCTCGGAACCGTGGTGCGAGGCGAGCAGCTCGGCCGGACCCTTGGCTTCCCTACTGCCAATCTCAGCGCGCACAACGAGCAATTCCCGCCCAACGGGGTTTACGCCGTTACCGCCCAGCGGAACGGCCAATCGCTCAATGGCGTTGTCAATCTCGGCATCCGGCCCACCATTGGCTCCGCCACCGGCGAGCGGGTGCTGGAGCTGCACCTGTTCGATTTCAACGAGCAAATTTACGACGAGGAAATCGAAGTGACCTTCCGGAAGCATCTGCGTCCCGAGCAGAAATTCGCCTCCCTGGAGGCCCTCAAGGCGCAGATCGCATCCGACGTCGCGGAAGCGCGGGGGATCCTTGCGTAGCCCCAAGTCGATCGTCGATCGCACTACGACCTCGCACCGTCCCCGCGGGCTGAAAGCCCGTAATGTTATAGCCTGGGCAAGAGCGAAGCGAAGGCCCAGGTACGTGCAGAAAACCATGAAGGCCTGTAAGGCCGCCCCCTCCGCGGGCTGAAAGCCAGCGACAATGAGACCGTCATCCTCGTCGCGATTCAGTCCCAGACATATCGTTCATCCACGGGCACGCCATTCTTTTTGCAGAACCGGCGAAACTCGGTCTGGAAGTCCTCCTTCAGATGATGGTCTCCCTGACCCTGAATATATTTCCGCACCTTCTCGACATGCGAGTGGCTTACGCTGAACGCACCGTACCCCGCCTGCCAGGCAAAGGTAGAGTAAGACCGGTGCTGCTCTTTGATCCATTCCGACGATGATCCCTTCACCTGCTCTACGACCTTTGCCAGCGCCACGTTTTTCGATTGCGCATATAGGATATGCACGTGATCTCCCACAGAGTTGATCTCGATGAGTGGTGACTTCTTCCGCTTCAGAATTCCGGTGATGTATGCATGCAATTCCCCGCGCTCCCTGTTGCGGAGGAACTTCCGGCGGTTCTTGGTACTGAATACGAGGTGGATATTGTTGTTTACGAGGGATTGTGACATACGAAACGCCCTTACAGGGCTTGGCCTTAATTGTAAATCATGTTCCCGGGCCTCCGCTCGCGGAGCTCGCTGATGCCCGGGCTGTTACATCCGGGGCTTTCAGCCCCGCCACCGCGCCGCCCTCACACCAGCCCACCTCGACCCAACCTTCCATGGAACGCCCTTACAGGGCTTGGCCCTCATTGTAAATCGTGTTCCCGGGCCTCCGCTCGCGGAGCTCGCTGATGCCCGGGCTGTTACATCCGGGGCTTTCAGCCCCGCCACCCTGGCAACCCGTTACCGTGTGCGGCGATGGCGGGGTTTCCGGCGCGAACTCAAGCTCCGCTTGATCCCTGCGATCAACTCCTTAGCACGCGCCTCGACCCTCCTCCGTTGCCAGGGGTCCATTTTAATAATGATGTCGTCCATATTCGCAGGCATTACGGTTCCCTCACAGTCTTCCGATTCATAACCACCCAAAGTTCAGGAGTCCAACGAGTCTTTGAACTTCTCCCATCCCCACTCCCCGTTTGACCCGCCCCCTCGTCCCGCCTACACTCCCCGCTTTATCCCATGCCCATCGACATCAAGCAGATCGTCACTGAACGCCTTGGCGAAAACTACGACCTGCACGAGAAATACATCAACCGCACCCTCGTCTCCGTCCAGCGCACCATCGGCTTTGACAAGATCTATGCCAATGCGCGCGGCGCGTACCTCTACGATCTCGACGGACTGGAGTACCTTGATTTCCTCAGCGGCTACAGCGTTTACAATATCGGCCGCAATCACCCCACGGTGAAGCAGGCCATCAAGGATGTCCTCGACCTCGACCTGCCGAACATGGTGCAGATGGATTGCTCGCTCCTCAGCGGCGTCCTTGCCGAGGCGCTGGTCAGGAAGATGCCGGCCCATCTGAATTCCGTCTTCTTCTGCAACTCCGGCGCGGAGGCCATGGAAGGCGCGATCAAATTCGCCCGCGCCGCCACCGGCCGCGGCGGCCTCGTCTCGCTCTCCGGCGCATTCCACGGGCTCTCCCTGGGCGCGCTCTCCATCATGGGCAATCCCCACTTCCAGGATGGCTTCGGCCCGTATCTCGACGGTTGCCATCGGGTCAGTATCGGCGACCTCGCCGCGGTGGAGACCCTTCTCTCAAAGGGCGACATCGCCGCCGTCATCATCGAGCCCGTGCAGGGCAAGGGGGTGAAAACCGCCACGGACAATTTCTTCGTCGAGGTCCAGGCGCTTTGCCGCAAGCACGGCACGCTGCTCATCTCCGACGAGGTCCAGTGCGGCCTCGGGCGCACCGGCAAATGGTTCGGCTTTCAGCACTGGGACCTCGAACCGGACATCATCACCCTCGCGAAGTCCCTCAGCGGCGGCTACGTGCCCGTCGGCGCCATCGTGATGCGCCGCGATATTTACCAAAAGACCTTCAACCAGCTCGACCGCTGCGTTGTCCACTCCTCGACGTTCGGCCGCAATAACCTCGCCATGGCTTGCGGCCTCGCCACGCTCCAGGTCATCGACGACGAGAACCTCGTGGAAAACGCCGCCAAAATGGGCGATCTGCTCACCTCAAAACTCGAGGAATTGAAGTCCCAGCACTCCGTCATCAAGGAAATCCGCGGCAAAGGCCTCATCCTGGCCGTCGAATTCCATGAACCGCGCGAGATGGCCGCGAAGCTCGGCTGGAAAGCCCTCCACAAGATGGAGGTCAACCTCTTCACCCAGATGGTCGTCACGTCGCTCCTTTCCCGGCATCGCATCCTTACGCAAGTGGCTGCCCATGGGCTGGATACGCTCAAAATTCTACCTCCCCTGACGATCACCCCGGTGGAGGTCGAGAAATTCATCTCCGCCCTGGATGCCGTCCTGCGCGATTGCCGCAAGTTCCCCGGCCCGCTCTGGGACCTTGGGGCCAATTTTATCCGGCATTCATTGCGTAAACCCGCAGCCGTGTCATAGTTCCAGACCGGCCTCCTCCCCCAGGCGGCCGCCAATGACGGGAAAAGGAAAAGGACGCGTCCATGCGTCCCGGACCGATTCTCAAGATGCAACCCAGAGGGACGCCCCCCGCGCCCCTCGTCAGCCGTACCATGAAAATGCGCAAATTCTTACACGTTGCAGCAGTCATGATTTCCTCCTTGATGGCCATGATCACCCATGGCCGGGCCCAGGAAGCCAGCCCCACCCCGGGCAAGGACTCAAAAGGCGAAGGCCAGGTCTCCCGCCATCACCGGCATCACACGGGCGACACCGACAGCGATGCGCTGGACGATCCGCCGCGCCGCCACCACTCGCATATCGTTCCGGACGCCGATTCCAGCGACATCAAGAATTCCGATCACGCGGCCACCTGGACCAGCTATGACTCCCAGGCGGAATCGATCGCACCGCCGCCGCTGAAAATCGACCGCTCCCTGATGGAGAATGCCGATACCTCTGACGTCCCCTTTTCCACCGCTTCCATCGCGCCGCAGCCCGCACCCCCTCCCCTGCCCGGCGATGAGCAATCCCGCTACCCGTGGAAGCGCGAGATCGTCACCACCACCTTCTGGGTCGGGGAAACCCCCTCGCGCAATAATCCCGTCCCGAATGCCTCCAGTTGCTGGGACCCGCATTGGGCCAGGAATTACGGCGGCACCGATGCGCCCGATGCAACGCAGCGCACCTCCGATTACATCCCCGCCACATTCGTCCCGTCACAGAATCCATTCTACATCGCGCTCCCTTATAACGACATGGAGCACGGCACGCACAAGGCCGAGGCCGCGGGGGTGATCCCATGGTTCGCCCGGGATTACAAAGGCGCCAGCCAATCGGTCTGCCAGGGGCGGTGGATCGCCATCCGGTTTGGACAGAAGGTCTGCTATGCGCAATGGGAAGACGCAGGGCCATTCGAGACCGATAACTGGCAATATGTCTTCGGCAAAGAACGGCCGCGCCCGAACCTCAACGGCGGCGCCGGACTGGATGTCTCGCCCGCGGTTCGCGATTACCTCGGAATTAACAGCACCGACGTCACCGACTGGAAATTCGTCGATTTCGACGAAGTGCCGACCGGCCCATGGGCCCGGTTCGGCGAGAACAACACCTTCGTGCAGAATGGCCGCAAGAGCACGACCCCCGTGGTGGATCTGACACCAGACGGGCCTTTCGGCGGACGCAGCCTCATCCCCGGGATACCGTCTCCCACCGTGGAGATTCGCTAGGGCCGGATAACACCAACGCGGCGCTCCAAAAGAATTACTTGGACTTTTCTCGCAATCACTTTTCCAAAGCACTATCATGCTGCCTGGTTAGCGGGGACGTGATATGAACAAACGAGAAGAGATCGCCTGTCAGGTTCGTGATTTGCTCGCCTACTTTCCGGGGCGCGGTTGGCCGGCGCTTGCCTGGTTAATTGTCCTGCCGCTGCTCGGGGCGCTGCCTTACTCCCACTCCTTCGCGCACGCGCCCAGTAACGGGATTCCCTATGCTGTCTTTGCCTTCGCCGGCAGCAGCGTTCTCTGGATGTACACTGCAACCATTCTGGTCCTGCTCTTGCGGATCAATCATTCGGATCGATCCTCGTGGCTCGAATCCGCAACCATCATTGCTTCCTCCGCAGTCTACGGGATGATTATCGCCCTCCCCTCCCTGCTTGTCAGCCTCGTCTGGTCCGCGACCTACGTCGGCGTATCCGTTTCATCCCTTCTCGAGACGCTTGCTGGCGCACTTGCAATGGTAGGCGCCATGTTCCTCCTTGCGATCGCGCTGGGAGCTATCGCGCATTACGCCGGATCTGTCATCGCTTTGCTCCTCTTCGTGACCAGGACGGTATATCTATTTCTGCTGCCCATTGGCTATCCCATCACAGCTATCCCAGAGAAGTGGCGCATGTTGGAAGCAGTCACTCCGCTTGCACCCGCACTCGCTATTTTGAGATCTGGAATTCTCAACGGTCAGACCCGGGATGCAGTGTCATCTCTCTACTGGATTGCCGCCGCCACCCACGCCGCGCTTGGTTTCGTTCTGGCACTCTGGATTTACAGGGGGTTCTCGGGCCACTCAGACGGACCGGACCAGGACACAATCGGTCTTCCGGCGGCTCACCCTGCCCCGCGCTAGGACTATTCAACGCTGGTCCCGAAGCGCGAATTCCCGCACCTCGACAGCGTCCTCGATCACTCGCGCCAGCCCGGCGCCTTCGTTGAGGCACTCCCCGTGGATACCGATGCCCGGCACCACGCGCACCTGCAACCGCTGGCCTTTCACCGTCCCCCATCCAAGCGTCGGATCGGGATGAAAGATCGGCAGCCGGTGGGGACGCAGGATCGTGACCATGTCCGCCACCGCGTGCGGCATATAGCGGCGCCATGCCGCCTCGTGGATCGCGTACATCCGCTGATCCGGCGTCATTTGCGGAAATGAGGTCACGGAATCGCCCGGCAACGCCAGGAGCCGGTATAGCGTGCGGAGAATGACGAGGTTCCTCTCCTCCCTCCCAATCTTGAAAAACTCCGCGAGCGCCGGAAGAAAGTTTCGCAGGTAAAAATAAATCGAGCGGAACCTCAGGCTCTTGAACGGCATCGATGGCATGTCGTGGATATCGAATTGGAGCACGCCCACGAAACCGACCTCCGCATTCTCCGCGCGGAGCTGTCGCGCCGCCTCGAAGGCCAGCAGTCCACCGAAGCAAAAGCCAAAAAGATGATACGGCCCATTCGCCTGCAGCGACCGGATGGTTTTCACGAGTTGCGCAGCCATCTCCTCGATGCTGGTTCCATCCTCCATTTCCCGCACTGCCGGGATTTGGAGGCCGTACACCGACCTCGCGCCGGAAAAGTGATCCACCGTTTTGAGGTATGCAAACATTTCGCCGCCCTGGCCTGGGAAGCAAAAGAGTGCCGGCTTCCTGCCCCCCAGCCGGCGGACCCATTCCGGATGCACGGTTGAGGGCTTGTCCGCATCGAGAAAAGCAGCGAGCGCTTTGACGGTGGGATCCTTGAAGAACACCTCCATCGGGATCCGCCGCTTGAGCTCCTTCTGGATTCGCGCCAGCAGGTGCGCAGCCCGCAGCGAATTGCCGCCCAGCTCGAAGAAGTTATCGCTGGGACCGATGTTAGGCCTGCCAAGGACATAGGTCCAGATCGCGGCAATCTTCGCGGCGATGGGGTTGAGATATAGCGGGGCGGGCGTAGCGGGGCGCACCTCCAGGCTGCAACGCGCCGCGAGAGCCCCATTGTCGATTTTCCCATTCGCATTCAGCGGCATTTCATCCAGGAATGTGAATTCCGACGGGACCATGTGCGCAGGGAGGCTGGCATTGGCGAATGCCCGCAAATCCTCCGCCGTCACATTGGCATCCCCGGCTGGCGCGATGGCGGCAATCACCCGCTCGTTGCCTGCGATCGGCCGCTCCACGATCACGCGCGCATCCTTCACCGCCGGATGCCGGCGCAAGGCTGTTTCGATTTCCTCGATTTCCACCCGGTAACCGAGAATCTTCACCTGCCGGTCCGCACGCCCAAGGAACTCCAGGTTGCCGTCCGGCAGATACCGGACACGGTCGCCGGTGCGGTAGAGCCGGTCTCCCGGTGTGCGGCTGAAGGGATTGGCAATGAACTTCTCCAGCGTCAATTGCCGGTTGCCGAGATAGCCGTCGGCAAGACCGTCGCCTCCCACGTAAAGCTCGCCCGCCTCGCCCTCCCCCACCGGGCGCAGCATCTCATCCAGAACGCGGCACTCGGTCCCGGCCACCGGCCTGCCGATGGGGATGGAACGCCCATCCGGCGGGATCGTCAGGATGGGGTGACAGCAACTGAAGGTGGTGTTCTCCGTCGGCCCGTACCCATTGACGAGCCTGCAATTCTTCAACTCCCGCAGGACAATCGCCGCATGTGCCGGAGAGACCACATCTCCGCCGGTAAAGAGCCTGCGCACATGGCGGAGGTGGTGAAGCTGATTCTCCACCATCTGATGAAACAACCCGGCGCCCAGCCAAAGGATGGATACGCGCTGGCTGTCGATGAATTCGCCAAGGTCCGTGAGCGACGGCTTCCATGGCGGGAAGATCGCCAGCTTCGCCCCGTTGAGCAGGCAGCTCCAGATTTCAAAAGTGGAGGCGTCGAAGGAGATGGGTGCAAATTGCAAAAACGTATCCTCGCGCCGCACGGAGATGAAATCGTCCGCCCTGGCGAGCCGGACCACGGCCCGGTGCGGCACGCACACGCCCTTGGGCATGCCGGTCGAGCCGGAGGTAAAGGCCACGTACGCAACGTCCGCCGCCGCCACCGGCGCGTAAGGAGGCTCGGCGCGGCGCTTCGAGGTGGAAGTATCGTGGAGATCAAATTCCTCGTTGAGATAAATCAACTCTGCGCTCACCGGCGGCAGATCGCGCGCCAGCGGGTGGAGGGTGATGATCACCTTTGGCTGGACCAACGCCAGTATTTGCGCGATGCGGTCCGCCGGGCTCTCCATGTCGAGCGCCACGTAGGCGCCTCCCGCCTTGAGAATGCCGAGCAGGCAAATAATGGTCTCGATCGAGCGTGGAACATAGAGCGCCACGAAAGATCCCGGCACGACGCCCAACTCCTGCAGCCGCGTGGCGAAGCGGTTTGAATGAAAGCTGAGCTGCCGGTACGTCAGCCCGCGCCCCTCGAAAACAAGGGCCGTGGCCTGCGGCGTCCGCACCGCCTGCGCCTCGAAGACCTCGTGTACGCAGAGGTCTCGCGTTGGTGTCGCGACGCGAACCGGCTGGAGGGATGCCGGCTCGCGCCTTAAGTTTGCGACCATTCCTGAAACGCCCGGTCCAGCGGTTTGAGGATTTCATCGGCGGCACTGCGCGTGTCGATGAATGCTCTCCATTGCGCACCCTCCATGCCGGAATCCGTTCGGTCGATCTGCCTGATGAACGCTTCCGCCGCGGAAATCCGTTCAGGGTATTTCAGGAGAAGGTATTGCCGGCACAACTCAGCCGCCCGGCCTCCCGGCTCTGGGAACGGTTGCGGCTGGAATGCGTCATCCTCACCAGCGGCGATGTGCCTTTTCAGCAAACCGCAACGCCATGGCGCCGCATGCGCCCAGCCCCGGGAATGCGCCAGCCAGGAGCGAAGGTAACGAAAGATCATGTGTTGGAGTCCGGGGTCCCCAACAACCAGACGCGGCAAGTGTCGTCCGAGTAATCGGGATCGTCAATGCGACGCCCCAGCAATTCCGGATCGGCCTCGTGTACCCTGGTCGGTGTGATGGGACGCTGCGGGAATCTTTGCCTCATCGCCCCTGACACCGCATGCAGCACCGGCTCGGAGAGGAATCCAGAGGCCGGCGTCGCGGAACGCAGCGGAACCTCCACAAGGGTCCTGTAATACGCGGGAGGCGCCCGCATGACCAGCATCCTGACATCGACCGTCAGGTATTTCACCGGTTCATCGGTGCGCCGGGATGTGAGCTCAGCCGGCGGAGGGGTAATCTCGAAGGCGCCTTCGCAGACGGGACAATTTACGTTTGCGCCGACCAGATCGGTGGAACACTCAAGCGGTTGCGCGCAATGGGGGCAGAGAAGATTGAAGTCAGACATGGTATCTTATCGGTTGAGTTATTGGCTTTGTTTGGTGGTTGGAAATACGGTTGGTAGACGATTTGCCACGCGTCCGGCTGAATCGGCAGCGAATAGGAAAAGCGGTAACGCGGCTTCCGAGAGACAAGACTTTGACCACGACGCGGACGTCCCGGGCATTTGGTCGCGGGGGTTCCATGAGCGGTGGTTTGCCGGGGCCGCTTAGGGTCGCAGGATTCGGCAGGGTATTCATGGCAGGAAGGGGTTGGAGGGCAATCCTCCGTGGTTCCTCTCTTGAGATGCCCATAATATACGTAATAACGCGTATATTTTGCAAGCGATTTTTTTTGAATTTATCGGCTGCCTCGCAAGGCTCCTTGATATATCGTTGTGCAGTGACCTCCTACCCCGGAACCCACATGGAGCCTGCGCCATCGCGGGCGCGCCGAGTGGCTGTTCTATTGGGAAGCATATGCGCCGGGCTCGGCACCATGGTCATTGCCGGCTGGATTCTGCACGCCGCGGTCCTTGTTCAAATGCGTCCCACGCTTGCGCCGGTGCAATTCAATACCGCGGTTTGCTTCGTCCTGAGCGGCGTCGCACTGGCGCTGTGGGGTTGCCGCCGGGGACTTCTAGCCATCCCAATCCTTGGCGGAGTTGTTACATTAATTGGCGGAATGACGATGGCCGAGTATCTCTTCCGCGTAGATCTCCGGCTGGACCAGCTCCTCTTCCACTCGTATATCAATACGGAGACCATGGTTGCCGGCAGGATGTCGCCGGTATCATCTGCCTGTACGACGCTGGCGGGCATCGCGCTCGTGATCCTGGGGCTGCACCTCTCGTCACCATACGGGACGCTGGTGAAAGGATCGGTGGCCTCGATCATCATCAGCGTCAGCGTGGTGGCGTTGATCGGCTACGCGCTCGGGTTGCCGGGGAACTATGGCTGGACGGAGTTCACCCGCATCCCGGTTTACGTCGCGGTCGGTTTCTGTCTGCTTGGTGCGGCTCTTTTTGCCATCGCCTGGAGCAACGGTCTTCAAAACGGCGAGTCGACCCCGCGCTGGCTCCCTGTTCCACTCACCTTTGCCGTGTTTACCGGCTCACTCGTTCTCTACTCCGCTCTCCAGATCAAACAAGAGGAGAGCGTCGCCCAAACCGTCAGGGCCGATGCCGACGCCGCGAAGAACCAGGTCGTCAACCGCATGGACTCCCGCTTTCGCTCCTTCGCCCGCATGGCAAAGGACTGGGAAATTTTTGGCGTTCCCACGCAAAGCGCGTGGGAAACCAACGCGGCAACCTATGTGCATGACCTCCCCGATGTCCAGGCGCTCCAATGGGTGGACGCCACGCGGCACGTCCGGTGGATCGCCGAGTCCGACGGAAGCCGCGGCAAGCTCGACGACCAGCCGCTGAACCTCCTCCAGACGACCGCACTGGACCAGGCAGACCGGGAGCACGAACCCGTCGTCACCCGGATCTTCCACCTCGCGGATGGCGACCTCGGCTTTATCATCTATGCGCCGATCACGGTGGCCGGGAAACCTGACGGTTACTTTGCCGGCGTTTTCAATGCCCAGACCTGCATGGAGCGCTACCTGCCTCCCGCCATTGCTCCGGGCGAAGCCATCAGCGTGGACGAAGACAGGCCGGACTTTTTTGACCGCGACACGGATGGAAAACCCCGTCACTCGGACTGGACCATGGTGGAGCGCATCAAGCTGCGCGGCGCCACGTGGAATCTCCGCATGTGGCCGACTCCCGCCCTCGCAGCGCGGCTCGATTCCCCGCTGCCGGAGGTCGTCCCGCTTGCCGGCATCCTGGGCGGCCTGCTGCTGGGCGCGGTCAGCTTTTACGCCCAGCGCTCCTCGCGACAGGCCGCGGAGACCGCCCGCTCAAACGCCGCCCTCCGCGCCGCGCTCGATACGGTCAAGACCCTGGAAGGGCTGCTCCCCATCTGCTGCTATTGCAAGCGCGTCCGCGACGACAGCGGCTACTGGAGCCAGATCGACACCTACCTCCGCAAGCACACCAAGGCTGCGCTCAGCCACAGCTATTGCCCGGAGTGCGCCGGCAAGTTTTACGAGGAGTGCGGCATCGATGTCCCGGACCATGTAAAGGCCGAGATCGAGGCCCATAATTACGAGTAGGACGCAGTCGGGTGCGCTGCTTTAGACAGCCCATTGCGCCACCTGCCGCGGGAAGAGGCATGCCGCGCAATCGCTCTCGTCCTGCATGCAAAAGTCCTCGTACACCTGCAGCAGGCCTTGTTGAAAGGCGACGCTCTTGAGGAGCTCCGCCTGGCGCGGGTCGGTTGCAAAAAGGCGCGTGGCCGCCACCTTCACCCTGCGGCTTGCAGGCTCCGCGGAAAGTGAGCGGTACCCCTCCCATTTCTCCGGCCGCTCAACGATGACCCATGGGTAAAAGACATTTGCCAGCATGTCCGTGACTCGCGCGGCGCCGACCAGTGCCATCGCACCGGTGGAGGCGGCGGAACGGACAGTGTAGTGGTGCTCCCAGTACGGATCGCTGAGACCGGCGAGGAGTTTGTGGATTTTCGCCGTATCACATGCCGCGGCGGCGGCACGGATTTTTGGCCATTGCCGCACCATCGCCGCCAGTGCCGCCACGCGGCGCTGCGGATGATTGACCGGGCGCTGGCCGCCGGTCTTCCAGAGTTTTGCCGGTACGGCGAGCGGCTCCCATTGCGCGCGCAGCGCCCACCACTTCTCCCACAGTGCGCGCAGGTAGGCTTTGGTCGTCGGGGCCGCGCCCGGAAAATCCTCCGGCTTCAGGAATCCGGCCACACCGAAGAGCAGCGCGTCGATGTCTTCCGCTTTGCGCAGCGCGCGCATCGGCACGCGCTGGCTCAGCACGGAGAAAGGCAGCTTGTTGGACTTGTATCCCAGCGTCTCCGCCAGCGCCTGGTAGAGCGCCTCGTCATCCCCATGCGCATCGCGCAGCGCGCCGAGCCGGGCGGCCTTGCGTTGCAGGCGATATTGCGCCGCTCCCTCCAGCACCCCGCGCACTGTGGGCATGTCCAGATCGCGCAACGGCGCCACGCAACGGCCCGGCACGGCGAGCGGGAGCGGATTCGGCGGCAGGGAGCCGGCAGCGCTGCGCAAGTCGAGTTGCACTTGCGGCACGGCGCGATTCGACAACGTCCGGCTGAATGCCGTCACGCCGCCAGATTGGAAAAAGACATGCAGCACCACGTCTTCGTATGCGGCATTGGAGGCATGGCCGTGGCGCTCCCAGTCGCGCGCATCGATATCCAGCTCGATTGCGCCGCGCAGGGGTGCGCCGCCATCGATGGAGATCGCCGCCTCGGCAAAATCCGGCCCCGCCTCGCGGTTCCATACGCCGAACTGGATGATGGTGATCGCGCGTCCATTGACACTCTGCAATTGCCGACCAAACTCCCCGGCAAACCATCGCGCCTGCAACTCGATCTCCGGGATCGCCGCGATGGAAACCAGCTCGTCGCGGACCAGCCGGTCCGCCGCCGCGGGCCGCAACGCCGCATACCATTCCGCGAGGTTCATTATGGTGATGTCTGTGGCAGTCCCAGCATTTGCTGCAAGAGTTGCACGCCGTGAAGGCCCCGGTATTCCGCGATGGCTTTTTTCCCCAGCGCCCGCCCCTCGCCCACCTTGTCCTCCGCGCCCAGGATCTCGACCTGGTGCAGGACCGTGCGCACCGCATCGCTGGAGTGCCCGTAGCACTTCTGCGCCTCACGGAACGAGTCCAGCGCGGCCTCGTTGGCCGGGATCGACCATTCGAGCAGCCCAAGCCCTTCCCATACGATCCCGCTCTTGAGCCTGCGGGCGCTGGCCTGCAATTGCTTGATGCCCGCGGCCTTCCCCTGCTGATACCACGCCCGCGCCCCCTCCCGGTAGGCTGCGTACTCGACGGCAGATCCAGTGTCCGGCGCGGAGATATCGTCATCGCCAAAGGGCCGGTAGAGCGGATCGCCCACGAACGTGGTCATCCACGAGAGAGCCGGCACGGCGGCGTACGCGCTCTCGGCGAAATTGAATCCATTGCGCAGACGGTCCGTGAAAATGTCCAGGTGCGGCGTGAGATCCAGGTAGGGCTCGTACACGTTGCCCAGTGTGGCCGCCGCACCATGCGCCAGCAGCGGCCCGCACCAGTTCGCGCGCGGATCGCGCAACGTGGCGGCGCTAAAGGAGTGAATGTGGACTGCAATGGCTCCCGGCACGAACTGGAAATCATCCCGCGCCATCGGCCCCTGCACAGACGCGCTATACCAGCCGAGATAGATCGCGGCGTGATCCATCGGATAATCCTCCGGGAAAAGCGCCGGCGAGGAGTCCCAGACCAGCGGCATCCCATATTTGCGCAGGTCCAGCGTGGCCGCCGACAGCCATTGGTCGCCCTGCGCCATTGCGCCGGTGGTGATGCCCCGCAGGTTGATATACGCGAATCCGTTGAGCCCGGTGCTCTCGGCCGAGATCGCGCCCTCGATCATGTTCTTCACAATGTCCACCGTGGGCGCATCCAGACGGCAGACGAGCATGAATGGGGCGAGGTGCGCATCCATGAACGGCGTGAAGCTCTGGTAGTAGAAATTCTTGATCGGCCCGGAAATCTTCCGCGTTCGCAGCCCGAGCGTCGCCAGCTCGGAATCAACGGCCGCGGCATTCGTGTTGAGCGCCTGCTCCGCTCCCCCGAAGCTATCGCCGGGATAATTGGAAGTGCCGGCGATCTTCAACGGGATGCCGCGCATCAGGGCGATGAAGCGGATTTGATTGTCCGTAACCGGCTGGGTCGGATCGTCCGGCGTGTGCCACCAGCCATTGGAGGAGAAAATCTGCCGCAGCGGCCCCGCGATGGTTTCGTCGTATTGCGCGCGGCTGATCTCCTCGGTCACCGGGCAATTGAGGCCGACGAGATGATCGAGCGGGATGCCCCGCCGCCGCGAGTAATAGGCGGCGAGCTCCACGGAGCCGGGGTCGAAGTTATTGTAAACGACAATGGTCGCCGCGCTCTCGCGAGTCGGCGCCGGAGTGGCTGAAGGCTGGTCATCGGCGCAGGCAGCCGGCAGCCGGACCAGGAGCAACACCAGAACCGCGAGTTTCGCCCGATGCCCTCTCATGAGAACTCCAGTTTCATACCATCAAACGCGATGCGTGTGCCGGCGGGCAGCTTCGCCTCCGTCTCCGCGTGGCCGAGATCATGGCAGATATGGGTAAACCAGGTCGCGCCGGGTTGGACCTGCGCCGCGACCTCCAGCGCCTCGCTGACGCTGAGATGGGTCGGGTGTTCCGTGTAACGCAGCGCGTCGATGATCAATGCCTCGACGCCCTGAATGCGCTCGATGGCCGCGGGCGGGACCTGCTTGCAATCGCTCAGATAGGCCGCCAGCTTCCGGCCGCCGCTCTCAAACAGGTACCCATTCACCTGCGCCCGCCCATGCTTGAGCGGGAAAGGCGTCAGTGTGATCCCGCCGAGCTGGAAGGGGCCGTCGATCAAATGCGGTTGCGGCCTCACATACCCGGGAAACTGGTTCAGCGAACTGAATGCGAACGCGAATATCCGCCGCAAGTCCGCCATCGTCTCCGCGGATGCGTATATTGGCAGCTCGCGTCCATTCGCGCAAAAGGGGCGCAGATCGTCAAAGCCCATCACGTGGTCCGTATGCGAGTGGGTGTATACCACCGCGTCGACGCGGTCGACCCTTTCCCGCAGGCATTGCATGCGGAACTCCGGGCCGGTATCGACGACCCAGGCACACTCCGGTGTTGCGACGTAAATGGACGAGCGGGTGCGATTGTCGCGCGGATCGGGCGATGTGCAGACCGGGCAGCGGCAGCCCACCATCGGGATGCCCTGCGAGGTCCCTGTCCCCAGGAAGGTGATGGTCAGCGGCAGCCCCATGCGCTCCCCTCCTGGCTGACACGGCGATTAAAAAGTCCGGAACGCATGAGTTTGAAAAAGCGCGGCACGTTTGCATAATCCGCGGGTGCCCGCAATGCTCGCCTCCCTCCGCATTCGCAACCTCGCGCTCGTCGAGGACCTCGAATGGACCCTCGCCCCCGGGTTTACCGCCATCACCGGCGAGACCGGCTCCGGTAAATCGATCATCATCGGCGCGCTGAAACTCCTGCTGGGAGAACGGGCTGACAAGGGACTGATCCGCACCGGGGCGGACTCGTGCACTGTGGAGGCCGTCTTTCAACTCGGCGAGACCGCCGCGCTCGACGCCCGGCTGGAGGAGAACGGCGCGGAGCCGTGCCAGGAGGGGACATTGATCCTCAAGCGCACTTTTACCGGTGCCGGGGCGAACCGCCAGTTTATCAATGCGTCGCCGACGACGCTGGCGGTGCTCAAGAGCCTCGGCGATCTGCTGGTGGACTTGCACGGGCCGCACGATCACCAGTCGCTGCTTTCCAATGAGAAACAACTCGATCTGCTGGATGCCTACGCCGGGGCCGGCCCGGCGCGCGTCGCGTACGCCGCGCAATTTACCGCGCTCAGCGGCCTGATTGCCGAGCATGCGGAACTCTCCGCCAGCGAGGCGTCGCTGGAACGGGAATCGGATCTCCTGCGGCATCAGGTCAATGAAATCGAGGCTGCGGCGCTCCAGCCCGGCGAGGAGGAAGCGGCCCTGGCCCGCTACACCGTGGCCGCAAACAGCCGCCGGCTCATCGAGGTCTCCGCCGCGATCATCCAGCGCCTGTCCGAGGCCGATGACGCCTTGCTCTCCGGTCTGGCGGAGGTGCAGCGGAGCTTTCGCGAACTTGAAAAGCTGGACCCGACGCAGACCGCCCTCGCGCAGGCGCATGCCAATGCCGTGGTCGAGCTGGAAGAGGTCGTCCACTCGCTGCAGCGCTACTCCGACGGGCTGGAGATCAACCCGGAGCAACTCGCGATGCTGGAGGAGCGGGTATCGCTCTTCGAGAGCCTGAAGCGCAAATATGGTGCTACGCTCGACGATGTCATCGCCTTTGGCGACGAGGCTGCGGCGAGGCTGCGGAAGATTGAGTCGCGCGGCGAGGAGCTGGCGAGGCTCGACCGCGCCATCGCGGAGGGGCGCGAGAAACTGGCGGCGCTCGGTGCGAAGCTCACAAAAACCCGCACCGCCGCCGCGCCGAAACTGGCCACCTCCATCCAGGGGCAATTGCGCGAGCTCGGGTTCAAGAAATCGGAGTTCGCCATCACCCTCCACCCCACGGACAAACCGGCTTCCTACGGTTGCGAAGCCGTGGAGTTTCTCTTCGCACCCAATCCCGGCGAGCCGGCGAAGGCGCTCAAGCTGATCGCCTCCAGCGGCGAGATCTCCCGCGTGATGCTCGCCGTCAAAAGCTCCCTCGCGGAGCAGGACCGCATCCCGTTGCTGGTCTTTGACGAAATCGACGCCAACGTGGGCGGCGAGATCGCCCACGCCGTCGGCGCAAAGATGCGCAGCCTCGGCACGGCCCACCAGGTCCTCTGCATCACCCATCTCCCGCAGGTCGCGGCGACCGCGTCTGCGCAATTTGTCGTGGCCAAGCAATACACGGGCGAGCGCACCATCTCCCAGCTCACCGAGGTTGCGGGCAAAGCCCGTGTCGAGGAAATCGCACGAATGCTCGGCGGCCAGACCGACTCTGCATTGGCCCACGCGCGCACCCTGCTGGAGACGCCGAAAAAATAGCCGTCAACGTGCGCGGATCAGCGCATCGAAGGCCGCGGCGGTTCCATGGAATACGTCCAGGTCCACGAATCCGTGGATGCCCGGCACCTTGCCCAATTCCGTGAATTGCCAGAACATCCAGTTCGAACTCGGACCGAGTACCACGGCCCTCACCCAGCGCCGCTGGATTGGATAGCCGCCAAGGTAATCCCGCGCCAGCGCATCATCCACATAGAAGACGGGCTCGCTGCCATATTCCGCCCGAATCGCCGTCAGAAATGCATCGAGCTGCCGCTGAAATTCTGCCGCCGACGGACGCTCGGATGAATTGCCTGTATATTCCAAATCCACCGCGCATGGCAGCGAGCATGCGCCGCGCGGAACTGTCCTGATGAAATTCTGCGCCTGCAACAGGCCGGGGGCCTTGAGGCTGAAATAATGATAAGCGCCACACTCCAGTCCCGCCTTGCGCGCCGCCGCAAGGTTTTCAGCGAAGCTCGCATCCTGAAAATCGCCCCCTTCCGTCGCCTTCAGGTACACAAATCGCACTTCGCCCGCCGCAACGGCGTTCCAATCCACCGTCCCTTGATGGTGGGAGACATCCACGCCTCGCACCGGATAATCATTCGCGTTTGGTTTATTGGGAATCCAGAGCCCGTCAAAACAGGCGAAAGCAAATACTCCCACGCCGGCGATCACCACCAGCAGAATCCCGAGGCGCGCTTTGATTCGAGCCATTCTTGCTACTTCTCATTCAGCGCCTGCACAAACCGCTCCGGATCGTCCGGAGTTACAACCACGGTCCGCTTATCCCACCGCAGCACGACCGCCTGCGCCCGGTCGGTGATGTATGCGTGGTATGAGCCCAGCTCGCGATTATAATACCACCCGGTAAACGAGTAGAATCCGCCATTGCCGCAAGCGCGGATGCTGCCGGCCAACGCGGCGGGGGCGAACGTCGCCGACCGCAGTCCCGCCAGTGGCAGCCTCGTATTCCAAAGCAGGCGCTTCACCAAAATCGCATCCGGCGCGATCCCATAGCCCCTGATCATGAACAGAGCGGCCACGGGTATGGCGATCGGCGCGATCCAATACGGTATGTGGAAGATTGGCAAAGCCACGCAAAGAAGCGTCGCAAGCGCCGAAATGGCTTTCAAGAGACCCGACCATGGCGCGGAAAAAGTCTGCATATGCTCAATCCCTCCCCATAAAATCTGCGCTAATCTGTGTTAATCTGAGGCTAAAAACAAACCCTTCCGTACTTTATGGAGGCGTCAATCCCCCGCCGCCACGTGGCCGTCGCCATAGAGCACATTGTACTTCCCGGTGTGCACGCCGGAATAATCAAACGCCAGGAACAGTTGGCTCATCGTCATCGCCTGGTTCTGATTGGTCATCCGCGGGAAGAAATTACTGATCGAATGGGTATTCTGGTTGCTGGCGCCCGGGAACCATTGGTAGCTGCTCCCCTCCTTTGCATAGTAATTCGGGCCTTTGAGATCAGAGGGACACTGCAAGCTCGCCTCCGTCACGCCGTAGGTCCCGAGCGCCTGCAGCATCGTCTGCGCTCCATCGGTGGAGGTATACACCGGCTGCGACGGCCATGGCTCGATGATCGGCGTCCGCTCGGAGTGATCGCTCACATAGAGGTTCACCGCCACGCCGATCTGGCGCATGTTCCCGACGCATTTCATCGTATCGGCCTTCGCCCGCACCGTCGCCAGGCTCGGCAGCAACAGGCTCACGAGGCAGGCGATGATCGCCATGACCACCAGCAATTCCACCAGCGTGAAGGCTCCGCATTTTCCCCGGCTCATTGCGGGCCTCCGTTCTTCATGGCGTTGACCAAACCCTGGTCCATCCCGCGGCGCACGCCGGGCGGCGGGATATGCGGAGTGCCATCCCCGGGGCCTCCGGGGCCTCCGGGGCCACCCGGTCCACCGGGACCGCCTGGTCCACCTCCGCCATTGCCGGGTCCGCCCGGTCCGCCATTGCCACTGTCCGGAGGACTGCCACCCGGACCCGCGCCGGGAGGGCCGCCGGGACCCGGGAAGGGCATCCCGGGCGGCGGCGGATTTTGGGAAAAGTGTTCCATCATCTTCTGCTGCTTCTGGTCGTCCGGCAGATTCTGGACGGAGGCGAAGAAATCCTTCTGCTGCTGCATCCAGTCATTGACCGCCTGCTTCTGGTCATCCGGCAGCGCATCGATCTTCGCCTGCATCGCCGCATCCGGCGGGGGGAATGGCCCTCCCATGCCGGGTGGCCCGCCGGCGCCGCCGGGCGCGGCATGCTTGACCGGCCAATACCGGATGACATTCAGGATCAGCAATACGCCCAGCAACAGCCACCATTTGTGCCGGTTCAGGAATTCAAAAATATTCATCGGTTCATACAATCTTCACGCACATTCAGCACCCCGATTGTTAAGAGAATGTGTGGAAGCCGGAGGAAAATTGTAAAGACGGGGTGAATTCCGCCACGCGGCTGCGAATTCGATTTCCCGGGGGAAATTGGAGGCCGTCAAAGGCAGAGCACCATCTTATGACGCCGCGCCCATTCCATCAAACCCATTCCTCTGCCGGCACCGCCGTATCCCCGCTCTACGCGGGCTTCCGCGCCACCAGCACAATCAATTCATCCGCTTCGTCCGTCGCGCCCTCCGGCCGGCATGGGAAGGCCTTGTGCTCGATCTCAAACCGCTGCTCTTCCAAATACTGGCACACCAAGCGGTTGTCCTTGAGCCCCTGCTCGGAGAAGAGGGATTGGTTGCCGCGCATCGGCAGATTCACCACCACAATCCGTCCGCCCGGCTTCAGATACTTTGCGAAACCGCCGAGCACCTTCCGAAAATCGACATAGTTCAGCACATCGGCGCAGACCATCAGGTCCGCCCCCGCCGGTGCCGACTCCGGCGTCACATCCAGGTGCCGGCAGGCCCTCACCAATGCCTTGCGAAGGCTGAGCGAACCCGACTCCGCCACCTTCTCCACATCCAGCCGGACCGTCTGCGCATCGCCCGCTCGCCGGTTATCCGCCGCCACATCCACGCAGATCCGTTTCCGTCCCGGGCGCTTTTGCAGAAACTGAGTCACCGGCTGCGCTCCGCTGCCGATATCCACAATCAAGTCGCCCACCTTCCCCTCGGCCTCCAGCTTTTCAAACACCGGCTCGAGCAGCCAGCGCTTGAGTTGCAGCCCATAATGCTCTCCCCAGAATGCCTGCCACGGCGTATGCTCCCACACCGCCGCGTGCGCCTGCGGCGACCCGCGCCGGAACAATGCCGCGCATGATTCGCGGAGATGCAAAACCTGCTCCCTCAGGAGCTGAGAGAATGAAAATGGAGTGGTTGATAAACCTGCCATGGGCCTGATCCTCCGGGGACGCACCCTCCCGTGCGGACGCCCGGCGGGCGCTCGCGATCATCGGGGTTTTTCCCTGTTTACAGCGTCTAGGAGTTCGTTGTAGCTGGTTACGATTAAGTTGTAGGCTCGCAGAAAAGCAAGCAGAAATATCATCGCTTTCAAAATCCTTCCCGGACGCCTCCCGGTTTGCCTTTTTTGCCGGCCTCCACCACAATCCGCCGCATGAGCGCCCCGGACACCCAACCCGCCGGTGATCCGCTCCCGTCATCGCCACCGGCGGATACCCTCGCGCAGGTCATCGAGGCAAATCGCGCCTACGCAGGGGAATTCGGCGACAAGGCAACGCTCGTCGGCGCGCCGCGGCGGCGCATGGCGATCCTCACGTGCATGGATGCCCGGATGGATCCCGCCCGCTTCAGCGGCGTGCGCGAGGGAGACGCCCATGTCATCCGCAACGCCGGCGGCCGCGCCAGTGACGACGCCATCCGCTCCCTGGTCGTCTCCGCGAAACTCATGGGCACGACCGATTGGTTTGTCATCCACCACAGCGGCTGCGGCATGCAGGCCTATAGCGACGACGACATCCGCCACCTCCTCGGACTTGAGGATACCGATGCCGCGCATCACGGCACCCATTGGTGGCATGTCCGCAAGAGCGCACGCACGCCGGCGGCGGAAATCCAGTGGCTTACATTCAAGGACCTCACTGCGAGCATCGTGGAAGATGTCGCCCGCATCCGCGCCCACCCGCTGGTGCCGCCCACGGTGACCATCTACGGCTTCATCTACCATATCCACCATGGGACATTGGAGCCGGTGCCGGAGGCGAACCGCATCGGCGCACCCTTGCGCACGTAGGTAATCGGCCCGGCAGGTGTTGGCACGGGATAAGCTCTCTAATTTTTAAGAAAAGCCATGACCACTGAACAGTCATCACTCCTCATTGTGGACGACAACGCCCCGTTCGTCTCCGCTTGTGAGCACTTCCTCTCCGAGTGCGGATTCCGCGTGCGCAAGGCATTGAGCGGCCCCGAGGCCGTGAACCTCTGCGCCGAGGAAGTGGAGCCGGTGACCCTGGCCATTGTGGACCTGAACATGCCGGAACTGGACGGTCCCGCGACCATCGATGCGCTCAAGAAGCAGCGCCCGGGACTCAAGGTCATTGCCATCAGCGGCGCCATGCTGGTGCCTTATTTCGTGCAACTCCACGACCTCGGCGTCCGCCACTTTCTCCCCAAGCCTTTCTATCTCGACGGTCTGCTGGACAGCATCCGCGTGGCGATGAACTAGAGTAACCACGTACATCATCTAACGCGTCACCCGCGCGAGAGCGTGTACTTGAACTTACTCTTTCACTTGAACTTGAACCCTCTGCGCCAGGGCAGCAACCTCACGGCTTCTCAGGGCCGCTCATCTGCCGCGCCACGAGGGTATCGATTTCGTCCCGGTGATCTTCGTAATACGCAAGGCATTCGTAAACCTGGGCGCGGGTCAATTCCGGAAAACTGCGCACAACGTCGTCAACCCCCGCGCCGCTGACCGTCAGCCCGACGACATCATGAACCCCGATCCGAGTTCCTTCAACGATGGTATTGCCGCCCCGCACTCCCGGCAGGTTGATCAGATAACGGTAGGCTGTTGCTGCCATTGCAGATGACTATAATTGGCGAAGGTTCAAAATGCAACACGCTGAACTCACCCCTTCCCGCCCCAGAGCGAATAGGGACGGCGGACAAGGTTCGAGTTATAATAGCGCGCATCCTCCGTCACCTCCTCGCCAATCCAGTCCGGTAACTCCACCGCCTGGTCTTCGCTCGCGAGTTCGACCTCGGCCATTACGAGGCCCGCATTCGCGCCGAGGAATTCATCGATCTCAAATACGCACCCACCGGCCTTTACCAGGTGCCGAGTCTTCTCGATCACCGGCTTCTCACATAGCAACTCCAGCATCCGGGCCGCATCTCCACACGGGATCGGGTATTCAAACTCCGGCCGGCTTGCGCCGACGCGCGATCCCTTCACGGTAATCCACGCCTCATCTCCCCTTACCCGCACCCGCACCGTGCATGCGCCCCTCGCGAGATAGGCCTGCCGGATCAGCATCCCGGGACCGTCCGTGAGGTCCCGCCATGCTTCGCTCTTGAGCAGGTATTTTCGTTCGATTTCTGTGAAGTTGGTTCCAGACATTTTTCGAAGGCGCTCCAGCCATTATCTCCATTTACAGTACACAGGGGAACCCCGGATTTCGATCACCATTGCCGCTCGCCGGAGCCGATGGTAAATTGAATCCATGATTCAGCAGATTCGACTCCTGTTGAAGGCCGTGCCATTTGCGCCGTTCGCCATTCATTGCAGCAGCGGCGACGTCTTCCGGGTCGATCACCCTGAGAGCGCTGCGATTGTTGGTCAACATCACGTGGTGGTCGCGCTGCCGGATGGAGAAAGCGCGATCATGCTCACGCCGCTCCATATCATCGGAGTCAGCGGCCCGGAAAGCGTTGCGGCGTAAAGCCCTCACTTCGCCTTGCACCCCTGCCAGAGCCATTCCAGCGCCTCCGGCAGTGTCTGTTGCTTCACACTACGGTCGGTATGTCCGGCATTCCGCGCGAAGATAAACTGGTAATGATACCCTTTTGCGGCCAGCGCCGCCGCCATGTGTTCATTCGCCACCACCCAGTCGTGCATGTTATCCCGCATTGTATTTGGATTGTAGTTATCCCGGTCTCCCACCTCCATCCATAACCGGATCGGCTTCGCCGGGCTCTGCGGGATAAGATGCTCGTGAAACTCCCACGCTCCATGCGGCGTCGCCGGGTTATAAGGCCATTGCTGATTTACATAAGTGCCGGAGTAAGTCAACACCCGGTGATACCACTCCGGATGATACCATGCCATGATCAGCGCGCACGATCCCCCGGAGCTGCCTCCCATCGTCGCCCGGCAATCCGGATCGTCACTGATCTTCACCCCGCACCGCTTCTCCACCAGCGGCAGCACCTCCTGCTGCACAAACTCCGCGTACCTGCCCGACATCGTATCATACTCCAGCCCGCGCTCGCTCCCCTGCGCATCGCCGCTCCCATTGCCAATGGAGACAGCCACCATTACTGGTACGCGATGCTCCGCGATTAAATTATTCAGCGCCGTGAACAAACCGCGATCCGGCCCATCCGCCCCCACGAGCAATGGCGCTGCGGTTCCCGGCACATATTGCTTCGGCACATAGACCGCGATCTTCCGGACGTACGGAGCCGGATGGCTCGTGGTCACGATCATCTTCGCTGGATTGGCCGGGTCCGGCATCCCGTGTGTATTCGGGTCGCGCGCGATGCCGGGATAAATCTTGCTGTCCGAGGAGCTCATTGTGAACTCATAGACAGTCCCCTGCGGCACCCCCGGCTGCGCCGTCATCTCCGGCGCAGGCTTGTGAGTGGGACCGATGATGAAATTCCCCTCCTTGTCCAACGGTGCGTTCGCCCCATCCGGTAATTCCGTCGCCGTAACATACCCGGGGATACGAGGGTCCCGGGTCGGCGGCGGCGGCCGCTTCGCAGGCGTCGCAGGAGTTGCCGCATTAAGATGATCTACGAAAAGGAGCAACGCGCATAGCCACGCGCCGCAACGGGGAATTTGCATCATCCCTTATCCTTTCCCAAAACCGGGGTATCCCGCAAACTTTCCCTGAACCGCTTGATCAAAAAAATCGCACTGATTGTGACCACCGCCCCGGCCAGGAGCGGAAAGAGCAAATCGAGAAAAGACCAACGCCGCTTCATGTAGAAAGCATCCGGTGAGACGATATCCGACGGGGTGATTCCATCCGCCCCGGCCGCCACCTGGAATGAGCGGATGTCGTCAAAGGAATTCACTTTGCCGGTTCGCAAATCCAGGATGCTATAAGACGGCAGCTTCAACCCCATGGCCTCCTCCACCATGGAATCGTGGGCCGGCATTCCCGCCGGGATATCCTGCACGATGGCCGCGCGATCTCCCTTGACCCCGATCTGCGAGACAAAGCGGACCACCTCCGCCCCGTCCGCGCCCTGCACCGATCCGATCTCGGTCACATCGATCATCACAAATGTGTACCCGTGTCCAATCGGCACCTGCCACCAATCCCCAATCCCGGGATCGACATCCCGCACTGTACCGCAAAACTCCGCATACCCCAGGAAGGCCAGCCCGAAGATCGCCAGACTGGCAAATGGGAACGCAAACGCGATCAAGCCCGCCCTCAGACCCCGCTTGCCCTTCCGCCTGGCCAGGAAAAGGCAAAAAGCGCCGGCGGCAGCACCGGAGATCGTGGCCGCGATGAGCCCGATGACGGTATACATAAACAGCACGAACCCGATGCCCATATTGGCCCGGGAGTATTGGCCCGCGCCATCGCGCTGACAAGGAAACGCCGCTCTATTCTCATGCGCAAGCGGAGGACTTGCGCTTGACGTACAATACGCTATAGTTTGTACGTCATGGAAACCAAACTCACGCTCCGCCTCGATGATGAGCTGATCGAAAGTGCAAAACGCGAAGCCCGCAATCGCGGAACATCTGTCTCCCAGATGGTGGCCGATTACTTTCGCGGGATCCAGTCTCGCAAGACTTCTCCCCGGGATTCCCGCAAACCGCTGCCCCCTGTAACGGCATCTCTCCACGGTTCCCTCAAGGGCCATAAGCTCGACCGCACCGATTATCGCCGGTACCTGGAGGAGAAACATCGTTGAGGCTGCTGCTGGATACCAACGTGGTGCTGGACGTCCTCCTTGCGCGCTCACCCTTTGACGAGGATGGCGCCACGGTTATGTCCGCCGTCGAGACCGGCCTCGCCGAAGGCTTCCTGTGCGCGACCACCGTCACAACGATTCATTACCTCACCGCAAAGGCCGTTGGACGCAAAACGGCAGAAAAGCACGTCGCCTCCCTGCTTCGTATTTTTCAAATCGCCCCGGTTACCGGTGCGATCCTCTCATCCGCGCTCGTCAGCAATGCAAAGGACTTTGAAGATGCGGTTCTCCTCGAGTCAGGCCGCGCCGTTTCTATTGACGCCATCGTGACCCGCGATCCTTTCGATTTTAAAAAAACGTTGGGTATTTCCATCCACAAGCCCGCCGACATCCTTCGTATACTTGGCGTTTAGCTTGAATACAGGGGTGGTTCTTTCGCGCGAAGCCATTCCGCGAGCTCAGCATGGCCTGCGTGACGGGCCCAATTCGTGGGAGTGCCTTCAAATTGGCTATCCCTTGCCGTGGCGTCCGCGCCTCGCTCCAGCAGCAAGGCGGCGATCTGGGCTTCGCCGAACCACGCCGCTTGATGGAGCAGCGTCGGCGAATAGGGATGGTGAGGAATCAACCCACTGGCGGGGAGACCAGCATCCAGCAACAATTTGACACACGCAAGGTGTCCGCCCCGGATCGCCGAGTTTGCCGCCTCTGCCATTTCTTCCAACCCCGGCGAAGCGGTGAGCAACCTCTTCAGTAACTTTGCCTCTCCGAGGCCAGCCGCCGCCTTGAGGCCGACTTGCGCGCCGAGCCGCACCAGCACTTTCGCCGCACCCCATTCTCCCTCGCCAATCGCGCCGTTCAATCCCGCTGTCGAATCGGCACCGTGGGCAACGAGGAGTTCGATCAATTCCGTCTGCACTCCGCATTCCCTGCACACACTGCCGGACGCCGCCAGCACCAGCGTCTTCGTCACCGCTTCCAGCGGTGCGCCCGCTTCAATGATAACGCTCGCAATCTCGCAAATATTGGCCGGCAAAGTGCCCGAGCGAATCGGATTTTCCGGCACAAACTCCAGCAGATACGGATGGCGGAAGTAAGGCCCCGCAAAGCCACCATCCTCTTCCGCGCGTTCATGAACCAGCCCGGGATGCTCCGCGAGAATGCCCCGGAGCTTCTGAATATCCCCAAGCGTCATCGCCGCGACCGCTTCACGGAAGACCTCGCTCTGGATACGCGGCTCGCGGAAGAGCCCCACAATAGCCCCCTTGTCCCGCGATACATTACTCCTCCGGGCATAGTCAACCGGCAGGCCTCCCTCATTATCGACAATCCAATTCCGCGCGCCATGCTTCAGTAGCAACTCGACCATTGCAGCCGGCCCACGCCACGCCGCGTAAGAAAGCGCCGTGCTCCCATTCTCGCATCGCCGGTTGATATCCGCTCCCGCGGAAATCAACGTCTGTGCAACGTCCAGCCTCGCCAGCTCCTCCGCGCCGCTCTGGCAGACGAACCAGAGCGCCGTGTTCCCCATCGGGTTTGCCGCATTCACCTCCGTCCCATGATCCAGCAGCCACCGCACAAGCGCTGCATTCGCCATCCGGGCAGCCACATGCAGCGCCGAAAATCCAAGGTCCGGCGACGGCTCACTGATAAGTCTAGGATTCTCCGCCAGCAAAGACAGCGCCCGCTCGGTATCGCCGATCCGGATCGCCGTCCACACACTGACTTCCGCGCCCCCTTTTCTCAGAATCTCCTGGATCTCGCGCGCGATCTCAGGAGTCCCGCCGGCCAGCTCTCCATACAGATCCAGCGGCGTAAAGCCTTCGCCGTCGCGGATATTCGGGTCCGCTCCGTGGGCAAGCAATTCCTTCACAATATCAGCCCATCCCTGCGCAACTGCGAAGTGCAGCGGCTTCCGCGGAGAACTCGAGCGATTCGGGGCCAGCCCTCGCTCCAGAAGGAATCGTGTCATCGCCGGGCTTGCAGCCTGAAACATCGCCACCGGCCAGAGATCGAAATCCAATAACCGGGGCCATTGGTCCAGCAGCCGCGTCACCTCCGCAGCGTCTCCGTTCAGAATTGCGGCATTCAGTGCGGCCTTTGATCCCACCCCGCCGGCCATTGCCTTCACCTCGCGACTCAGCTCGGCCCAATTCCGAAATCCGTACTCCTGCGCCACCTCATGCTGCGCAGCCGCCAGCTTCAGCGCCGGATTGAGTTTCACCTTCCTCTTCGCCTGCTTGCGCAGGTGGTCGAGGCTTGCATTCACGGGCAGCGATTTGCGCTGCGTTATCTTCTTCATAGAACCCTTTCATTTGCGCCCGCGGTCTGCAAAGACGGGCAAGAAACGGTTCCGGTATGTGATGTCGGACAGGTGGGTTAAACCCTTTCCGCAGACCCGGATGCTCCCTGAGAGCATCACCCTTGAATCAGAGACTCATTACTGCGTCAAGAAGGATAGTCCTTATGGCTTGCGAAAGTGCGGTTCCACCTTTTAGTGCGTATCAGAAAAACGGGCCTCATGGGCCGGAATCTGCTTGTAACGCCGATGCCCAAAAAGGAAAAATGCAGAAACACACCCTCTCATTAAAAAAGTCACTATGAAGCACTTAATTGCCGCATTTCTCGGGCTTGCGCTTACACCGCTGGCTTTCTCCCAAGCAACCACGCCGGCTCCGCATGCGGCCAGCGGCAAGGATACTGTCGACAACAAGAAGTTCGTCATCCTGGAGCCCGAGAAAAACAAGGGGCCGCGCTTTTGGGTAAACGCGGACGCGCAGATATGGTGGGTGGAGGCTGCGCCGGTGTCTCAGCCGACGCTTACGACTTTTGCGCCGGGCAGCACCTCGGCCAAAACGGGGTTTAGCGGCCAGGTCGGCGTTGCGGGCACTCGCGTTCTTTCGCCCCGTCACCTCGGGTATGATCCTTTCGTTGGCGGGAACGTCGATATCGGTGGGTGGCTGGATGACCAGCAACGGCTTGGCCTCGAGGTCGGAGGCCTCCTGCTGGAAAATCAAACCTCGAGTTTTTCCGACTATTCCAGCGGCTCGCCTGCCCTGAGAGTTCCTTTTGAGAATGTACCTCCCGGGGACGGTTTTCCGATTGGTAAGTCCTCCTTCGTTCTCTCCGACCCCGCATTTGCAAAAGGAGGCCAGAGCCTCAGTTCATCGCTGCACTTATGGGGCGTGGAAGGCAATGCCCTCTTCCACGTGAGCGACTGTAAATGCCTCGACCTTTCACTTCTGGGAGGCTTTCGGTACTTGAACCTCAAAGAGAATCTCACCATCGACAGCAATGAAACTACTGCCGGCTTCGGCCATTACCGCGCCACGGACATGTTCACCACGGGCAATCAATTCGGCGGCGGCCAACTGGGCGCGAAGGCACAATCTCATCTGGGACCGTTCGATATTTCCCTCATCGCGAAGGTGGCGTTGGGCGATGATGATGAAACGGTGTCGATCGATGGCTTCAGCACGGTGGCGGATGCTGGCAAAACCGTGCGCACCCCGGGAGGTATTTTTGCCCAAAAGACAAATATCGGAAGGCGCACCTACAATGAGTTTTGCGTAGTGCCGGAGGGGCAATTTCAGCTCGGCTATAACATAACCAGCCGCGTCCGGGTTTACGCCGGCTACGATATCTTCTTCATGGATAATGTCGCCCGTCCCGGCGACCAGATCGACCGCACGATTAACTTTACTGGAAACTCCGCGATCTCAGGCGCCAAGGCCACGCTGGCCGGCGCCCGGCGTCCGCAGGCCTCGCTCAATACTTCAAACTTCTGGGCCCAGGGTGTCACCGTTGGAGCGGAGTTCAAATTTTAGACGAGCTCGCGGGTTGAAGCGGGACAACATCCGGGATGCTTCGACCACACGATGCACAGGTACTGATGTCCCCAACTCTCAATTGTCATTTTCTGCGCCACCGTCTGATTATCGCCTCAGCGGCCATGCTTCTTGGCGGTTGTGCGAGCAAACCGATAGAGACGTTCACCAACACGCGACCGGTTTTGAAACCAGAGAAATTCTTCGCTGGCCGCACTCACTCCTGGGGAGTCCTGGAATCGTCTTCAGGCAAGCCAACTGAGGTTCTTAATACTGCAACGAATGGGCAGTGGGATGGAAATAGTCTTCATTTCGAGCAGGATATTGTTTTCGAGCACGGCAAAAGGCAGCACCGCTCCTGGCTGGTTCGCCGTCTGGATGAGCACCATTATTCAGCAACGGGCACCGGCATCGTTGGCACCGCCCATGGGGAAGCCTATGGCAGCGTCTTTCATTTGGATTTCACTCTGGACGCATTGCCTGGCAATCCACTCGGGCACGTCCACATGTCGCAGTGGATGTACCTTCAATCCGACGGCGTGACGCTCGTCAACCAGGATACGCTCACGAAGGCTGGTATCATCATTATGGAAATCACGGAGCAATTTCGAAAGGATCGCTAATTTTACTCTCGGACCTTCGTGCCACGATCAAATCTACATTCGCACTGCATTCTTGCTTTGCTTCAACTCAGTCACAAAGAGATCCAGAAATGCCCTCGATGCTTTTTCCTGAATGTCATATTTGCGGTCCGTGGTCCCGGTGGGCTCTACACTGGGATTAAGACTATTCCCCGAGCGATCGATATCGAGCCGGAAAACGAAAGGCTCGGAGCCTTGGTATGAACCGAGGTAATCGAGCGTGACCATGTTCGGAGTAGTTAGCCCGGTTTGCATTCCAAAGATGTTGGCCGGGGCTTCAGTTTCCTGAAACCCGTGCGCTGCAAGGAATCGATGCGCTTCCATGAAGAGATCGAGCGTCGTGCCCGGCGAGACTGCATGTACCGATCCACCCGCCCATTCGGAGGACTCCCTTATGCGCCCAGGGGAGAGAACCAGTTCCACGATAACGCCAACCACAAGGCTCCCTGCGAGGACGCCAATGGCGATCCGCACCGCGGCCTTCGGAAAATTCCGCTCAAATGGTGTGAGCTTATCGAGTTTGAATCGCAATGCCGAATAAGCCAAGGCCAGGGACAGGATAATAATAAACGGCCACGGAAACAGCGTGATATTCCGTCCTTCAACCAGGGCAATAGTCAGAATTGCGCTCAGACACGCGCCAATTATGGCGAAAAAGTATTCGAGAATGCGCATGCCAATCAATATCTCTCATAATGATTGCAAATTGCAATGAATTTGGACTTGGAGCACTACGCTGGTTGCATTCATGAACCTCTTTTGCGAAATGGGCGCAGCCTAAAAGCGACCGTCCCGCCTGCACTAAAAGGCGACGAGTGTCCCTGCGGGGTTTTGGGCTGCAATGAGGCATCACAGCGATGGAACGGGCACGTGCCTAGCCGAACTCTCGATCCAGGCCCTTGTAAATGGCCCAATAGAGCAGCATGGGCAGAGTGAAGGCGAATATCGAACCAATGAGCACTACCAGAAAATACCTGCCGAGTAAGAGAGTCCACGGGAGCAGGTAGGCAATCATGATGGGAATCACCGCCGGGACCTCGAGGTAGATGGGGAGCGACCACTTGTAAGTGAACACGTACGCCGCAATGGACGCCACAGGAGTAAGAACGATCAGGAAAAGGCCCGTGACGAAGACAAAATTCATCAATCCCGTAAGGTAAACGTCCTGGCCATGGCCGCCATTAGCGAGGGTGAGAAAAGCGGAGGGCATCGGATCCTTCGTTGAGGTTTTCTGAACCAACTGGATGAAGCCGTCCAGCGTGCCGGTGAGACCGAATATGGTCACGCACACGGCCGTCGCAGCGAAATGTCGGGAAAGACTATGCATGTCTGAATGGTGGCTTCACGGCAAGGGATTGCCGGGTCGCGCCAAGGCCGTTTCTGCCATAATTCAGTGAGATTGGAATGGCCGCAAGCCGTCGCGGCCATTCCAAAATGTATAATCACCGGAGCGTTAAATGCAATCACCCACAACCATAGCACTGCCTTTAAGGCCACCGTCGTACGAACGCCCGCGCCGCAATGGAAAAAGTCACGCTTCTCCCTCTTGAACCCGCGCCATTTCTCCCCTACCCTCTCCCCGTCCCCGTAGTTCAACGGATAGAACGAGGGTTTCCTAATGCGAAACCGGCGTTTTTGCCTGAATTCGCGGGCGTCATCACGAGTCGTTATATGCTTCGGTTCAGAGACTTCCGCGAGAATCGATATTTGCCTCAGTCGTCACGAATCCGCCCGTTTTTCACAGCCGGGTGACATAGTGGGTGACATAAAAGAACGCAGTCTGGGAAATCTTTCGCATGCATCACGCCATTCTCGGGACTCGCAATTTGGCGATGCCCGCGCTACTCTTCACCCCATGAGCGTCCACGAAATCCTTGCCGAAATCCCAAATCTCGGGAGCCAGGACTGCGCCCGCATCAAGCTCGCCATTGAGAAACGCTTCCAGCAGCAACCCCCGTCCTTGGCCGATCTGCTGGACCCCATCCTTGACGATCCAAGCACCGATCCTGTTGGCCTTCCGTCCGACCTATCTTCGAATCCCGAGCACATGAAGGGCTACGGGAAGTGATTATCGTAGATACCGGCCCCATCGTCGCCCTTATCAATCCGCGCGATCAACACCACCAGTGGGCGCGTGCGGCAATCCGGCAAATCAACGAGCCAATGCTCACTTGTGACGCCGTGCTGTCAGAAGCGCTCTTCCTTGTTTCCAGCGTCCCAAACGGAATCCGCCGATTCACGGAAATGCTCGCGTCGGGTGCAATCCAATCCGACTTTGCCACCTCGGCCAACTCCCGGGAACTCGCCGTCCTGATTCAAAAGTATCACTCGCTCCCCATGTCCTTCGCAGATGCGTGCCTCGTAAGGCTGGCAGAAATCCATGATGGGGCGTCCGTTCTCACCGTCGATTCGCATTTTCAGGTTCACCGCAAGAACGGCAGTGAACCTCTCTCCTTGATGATGCCGGAATGATGGCAGATGTCTTGAGGAATGCCAGTGCTGGCAACTCCGGCCGGCCACGATTGGCCCACCGCGCGTGATCCGAAAACCCGTGCTTTCGGGACGGTCTTGGAACTTCAAGGGCGTTCGCCCTGGCGGCCCGCCGGGCCGACGTGGTCGCGATTTGAAATAGCCGCACCGATCCGCTGCCCGCTCTTAGAACGAACCCTGATCGACCTCCACATGATCACCGGGTTGAAGGACCGGGTCCGGCGCTTGCTGCCTCATTATGGGTTTCATCCTAATGCGGGTTCGATCTTTTCCCCGAATAAGGAACACGTTTGGGTTACCCTCAAAGCCGCCCGCCCCGAAGACCGCTTCCAATAGAGTCATGCCGGGTTTGAAGACTTCCTTTCCAGGCGCTCGCAATTCGGTTCCATCGACCGTAATGTATTGTGGTGCAACGTTCGCCGCTTCTGGATTTGCTGGCGTCAGAGTCTTTCCGTCGATTTTATAGTTGATCGGATCGAAAGTTTGCACCGCGTCTTTTTCATACAAATGCCCAAAAAGCTTTTGGTAGCGTTCGGCGTCCGCATCTTGCGGGTACATCGTGGTTTCACGAATTTCTTTGATTCCAGCTTCGGAAATCGCGTATTCGACCAACGAACCTTTGGAGGTACTGGCGCGAATATAGACCAGTAATTTGCCCACGCCGGGCTTCAGAGGCTCAATCGCAAAAGCCTTCCCGTGGAAGAGAACGTCTCCGATCCAGTGGTACGATCCTCCTTTCATCTGCAAATAGATTGACCAAGTTGCACCCACGTTTCCAGAGAGTGCGCCATCAGCCACCGCCAAATCAGGCAGTCCGTCCTTGTTAAAATCCGCCACAATGCAGATCGGCCGTTCAAAGCTTCCAACCGCCGGGGGCTCAGAGTCGTCAGCCGCTACAATCGAAACTAAAGCCAGGAAAGCGACCGCCGTTTTCCACATCAAACTCATAATCGAGACTACGGTATGCAGCACCTCGGAGCAAGTCCGCAGCACTTCTTCCACTTCCAGGCCGCTCCCGCAACAACATGGCTGGTTCATGCTTGGGCCGCCATGCGTTTTCGTTGGAGGGTTGGATACTGACCTATCAAGTCCAGCAAGAATTAACGCGGCTAGGTATTGCGCCCAAGATTGATCCGCCGGGCGGCCTTTGACGAGCCGGATTTGTGCGCCCAGCCGCAAATCCAGATCGACTCTGGAAGGCACCGTCCATTCCCAACCGCCGTTTCGCCATCTTCGCGTCCTTCGTCTTGAGGCTCACGCGAAACTGCTTGCCCGCCGTTTCCACTGACGGATACTATCCACAACACGGCCGGCTGGTGGCCAACCGTCCCCGTAGTTCAACGGATAGAACGAGGGTTTCCTAATGCGAAACCGGCATTTTTGCAGGAATTTGCCCAAGTCGTCAGTTGTCGTAAGGAATTGCACAGCAATGCCTTCCGTCCATTTCTGGTTTTCCTGAATCATCACGAATCGGCCCATTTTTCACGCCCGGGTGACATAGTCGGGTGATAGAATTTCGCAAGGGTCTGAGACCTTTCGTTCTATCTTTTTCAGCCCAAAAAGCCCCCTCAAGAAGGATCATAGGGTGACATGATTTTCGCATGGGTCCAAGACCTTTCGTTCTATCCTTTCCGACCACGGAATCCCCGCCAGCGGTCTTGAGTGGTGCCAGTGAAGGCACCTCCAAGCGCCACGGTGTGCCCACCGCCCGCGATAAGATATGACGTGCTTTCGGATCGGTCTTGGAACTTCAAGGGCGTTCGCCCTGACGGCCCGATGGGCCGCCCCCATTTCCCTTACGAGTTCAGTTCCCTCAACGAAATCTTGAGCGGAGCCAATTTCAAAAGAAGTGCTGCAAGCGTCTTCACATTGCTTTCCCGAGAAAGGCTCTTCAATGCGTCTAGATTGTCATTTCCAAAATAAACCACAAGCTCCTGACCTGAGACGGTGAAACTATGGGCGGATTCGAGCCACGCGATGAGCAATGGACGTTCGCGGCGGACGGCGAGCGTTAGACCAGACCATATATCTCTCGGATGAACGGAAGTCGTACATTCCTGTTCCTGTTTCGCAGCGGGAAACTGTGAAGAATCACCCGCAAAGATCAAGCGGAAGCCTACAGGCGCTCTCGATGAATTCCTCTTATGATACGGTGAAATATAGATCGTCCCCAACATTTTCCCGTCTGTAAGCGAAAGCTCGTAAATATCGACCGGCATCAGAGTGACAGGAGATGGAATCGACCCCTTCCTACTGTACTGCACCTTAAAGCCATCACTCGTGCAAAGCTGCGACAAATAAACCTCGCTCCCGTAAATCGTATTCGTCGGAATTGGATTGGTCGGTGTGACTGCGAATTCCCCCGAACCATTCGGAAGTTGATCTTCGTCACAACCTGACGAGCATGCCGCATTTAGGCTATCAAACATCGACCTTTGTTTTCTGAAAACGGGATCATCCAGCAATACATCAAGCGCAGTTCGTTTGGACTCCTCTGCTGACCGGGATGGTTCCCGAGAAAGATCTTGAACTGGATCCAGCAGGTCCCGGATCTCTTCGAAACAATTCCGGACAAATAACAGCAGAAGCGTGCCATTCGCCCCGCCAGTATTCCGCTTAAAAAGCTCGTTAAAGCAAAGAAACCCACACGAACCGACGTAGGTTCCAAAACCAGTCCAACACTCATTTCGCCCTTTAGAATTCTCCGGGCCAATTAGCAAGCTGTGCATCAAGCAAATTTGGGCCGCGTCTTGACGCGACAGGACCGTGTCGTAAATGAACTGCAACTGGCTTTTCAGAAAGCGCTTCTTAAGACCGATCTCTTCTAATTCTGTCATCACTGGTGAGTATACGGATGGATCGATAGCCCCTCGCATACGAATTATGCCTGGGCTCCGCATCTCAATTTCAATCAAGCGCTTTCCAATTTCGCGGATTTTAGTGGTATAGGGTTCTCGGAGCGAAACAACCGGTCCGTGAGGTCCAACCTTCACATCAAATGGGTAATTTTCGTCCGAGGAAGACGTGTCCTTTACCCAGTTAGTTCCCAATTTATTCATCGGATTCTCTGCATCTTTCATAAAATTGCGGCTCCTGCAAGGAAGCTCTGCGCGTTCTCCGTTTTGTCAACTTTGATGCTGGCATCATTCAAAGCGTCGGACCATTTTTGCCAGATAAGATTGCGAATGGCGTATGCGGTTTTCCAGCAGCCGCTGCCCAAACAGTGGGATCGAATGGTCCGGCCACGTTACGTCGGATTCTATCCGGGAACAACGCCGCAGCACTTCTTCCATTTCCGGCCGCTTCCGCACCGGCATGGCTGGTTCAGACTGGGACCGCTTCGCGTTTTCAACGCGGGGTCGGATACCTGCCCACCGAGACCCTTCATAATCAGCGCCGATAGGTATTGCGACCACGACTGGTCCGCCGGGCGGCCTTTGACGAATCGAATTTGAGCGTCCAGCGGCAAATCCAGATCGATTCTGGAAGGCACCGTCCATTCCCTCTCCCTCTCACGCTTAAGGGCCATCCACCGCCTTCGATATTCCCGGCGCTCCATGGAATAGAGAATCGGTTGCGGATTGATGTCCTTCCGGGTTTTCCACGCATGGTACAGCGCGGACGCGTTTCGTTTCGCCTCATCCATCCGGGAATCTCCTTTCGGGCTGTTTACATCCATGGCGTGAAACTTAGGACGAAATATGTAAATTGAGACGAGCCTAGGGGGCGCGGCCCCCGGCTAAAGCCGGGGACCGTCCCCTTTTTCACCAATCCTCCCATCGCCTCTGGAGCTACGGACGAAGTGAGCACGGGAAAGGGCTTCGCGGCTGGAGATTCGCGGCGTGTGATGCGTCGGGTGTTCATCGATTCAGATTTCCGCTGTGGTTTCCCGCACGAACCTTTGCAGTTCTCCTTCTGAGTAAAGCGGGCGCCTGGTTGCCATGGAAGGGCGCAACAGACCCCGCTTAGTGAGCCGATCCACGGTTGCCGGGGAAAGACCCAGCATGCGTGCCGCTTCAATTCGCGTGTAAGCACAGCGCGGCGTTGCGATGCTTACAGCAGCCGTTCGGTTTGATTCATGAGTGATCATGAGTCGTATATAATATACACGACTCCGCCTCCGTCTAAGATAGCTTTGCTAACTTTGCTAGCTTAAATCCGCCCTTAGCACTCCACCTAGTCATCCCGATAAAACTCTGTTGGGCTGGTATAAATCTCACCATCGTCTCCTCGAACGTGCGCGGAAAGATGCGCTGCGATCTGAAGCATCTTATTGATGATCGCCGCGTCTGGGTTCTTTGAGTAAACCGAGAATCCCCGAAACCAGTCGATCCACGGTTCCGCATGGGCTGAAGCGCCACTCCAGAGAGCAAAGTGAGGGCCGTTATAAGGCGCAAGAGTTAACTCGGGGTCAGATTCGATATACCGATGCCATTCTTCGGCGGAAACCTGGTGATCAGGGTTCCCCCAAAAATCCGGACCACGAACTATGTGCAGGTCGTACCCCACGGAGACAATTCTGCCACCGACCCGAATGGAACAACAAGCCCTTCCTAAGCCGCAGCTTCCGCGTCAAACGTGATCCGCAGAGCCATGGCCGCGCTGTGCTCGTTTCTCAGGTGGCCGTACGTCTTCGCAACCAGCACCCCGCCGTCTTTGTGGCCGAGCCACTCGGCAATGACCTTGAAATCACATCCAGCCTCGATGGCGTTTGAGCAGAAGAAATGCCGCATCGCGTGATGACCGAACCGTGGCAGGCCGAGCCGCTCACATGCCCGCATCAGTTGCAGCCGGGCGCACAGGATTGAGTACAATCGATAATCTTCCCGAACAACCGCCGTTTCGCCATCTTCGCGTCCTTCGTCTTGAGGCTCAGGCGAAACTGCTTGCCCGCCGTTTCCACTGACGGATAATGTCCACAGCACCGTCGGCAGCCGGTCCAACCGTCCCCGTAGTTCAACGGATAGAACGAGGGTTTCCTAAACCTTAAATGTGGGTTCGATTCCCGCCGGGGACATATCAAGTTCACAATAAACCTTGGTCGAGATCGCGGCGGGCGTTGCCACAGCCCAGAATGAGGTTCGACCATAAAGGGGGCCTCATCAATCCCCGCCTTTAGCCCACTGCCGAGAAGGATAGAGTGCTGACCGAGCGGTGCCAGAAGACGACCCCTCCAGGGCTTCTATGAACGATATGGAGAAAAGCGTGGATTGGAATACTCCCAAGAGAAATCCCAGCCAGGCGCCTTTATCGCTGTGAACCGCTTTGTACCGAGAAAAAAAGAATCCGCGCAATGAGGCGAGGACCCTACAGGGAGGAGGAATAATCCCTATTTTTCCGTTAGTGTGCCTCCTACCAAGCGCATCAGACTTTTTTAACAAGATAAAGGTGCCGCCATCAAAGCAAGGAGGCACAGCTCGGATAAACGCTGTATGGTCCGCTCAGGTATTTCTCCTATATGCAAAGTATGGCAGTCCGGACGGGTTATGGATAAAATAATCGGCTGTTAGGAAAATCCAGTGGAGAGCAGCTACACCCCCGAAGTGGCCGCCGACACGCCCCTGCCCGATCCCAAAATTTGCAGGACTCAGCCGATTGGAAGGTTGAAGTCCTTCGCCGCATGCCTGGTGACAGGCCGAATCTCGTGTCCCTACTCAATCGGCTTTGATGGAGGCCGGTTTTGTACCAGCCCGCATCGCAATAGATTTTCATCGACCCTGAAGGAGCCCCATGCACAGCCATAGGAGAAGAAGAAACAGGTTACACGCCTATTGCTCGAGGTGCAGGCACAAACAGGTCTTCGTGAGAGCTGCAAACAATCACCTGCTGCATCTTTTTTTGACGGTTCTCACCGGCGGACTTTGGCTAGTGAGCTGGGTGGCCGTCTGCATTGGGAAAAGTAGGCGCCCGTGGCGTTGCGAACACTGCGGTTGGCATGAACCTGAATTTGGCACCGTTTCCATCGAGCCGCTCAGTTCCAAACGGCAGCCTCAGCCCCTTTTGGGTGTGCCTGCACGTCACTAGAAGTCCATCGACAATAACTTCGCCCACGGTTCCGCGGGAGAACTTCCACCGCCAACAACACCCCTGCCCCTCGCCTTTGCCAGCTCCCGAGGCAAAAAAGTACGTCATCCGGCGTATTGATGGGATTTCCAAACATTGTAAAATCCACCGGATGTCCCCAACTGAATCATTCGCAACCATGCACGAAGGTGTCTCCGCCATGGAAATTGGCAAAAGCATTCTTTCGATAACTTTACCGCGCAAACCGTTCAATATCTGGGCCTTGCAATGACGCACACACCTGAGGAGCAGTCAGAATCAAGCAGCAATACACAACCCGGAGGAACGATCTCGGCCTATTGCACTCGTTGCAGAATTGAACGCATTTTTGTTATTAGAAAAATCAGGCATTGGCTTCATTTGCTCTGCACCATACTCACTGGGGGCATTTGGGGATTTGGATGGCTCGCCATATTGATTGACAAGGATCTGCGTCCATGGCGCTGCAGCAAATGCCATTGGCACAAGCCGGAATTCCTGCCCCCTCGGAATAGACCTAAATCGGAATGATCCCGGCCCGGCGACGTTAACCCCCGGCGCAGAAGTCCGAAAGGACGATGCCACATTGATGAACGGTGGCGCCTCCACAGTGACCCCCTCTTTTCGCCGGAACCGAAACTTTAATCCACCCTTCCCCTGGGCGCCAATATGCCTCACCCACTCCGGGGATTATCTGGAGCTCCCGCCGGTCAATCCATGCTCCAGGCAATATTTTACCAGTTCGGAATCCGACTTCAGGCCCAGTTTTATGAGAGTCCGCACCCGGTAGGTGCTGACGGTTTTCGAACTCAGCGAGAGTGACGCCGCAATCTCCTTAATGCACTGGCCGTCGGCGATCGCCCGCATTACCTGAAACTCGCGATCCGATAAAAGGTCGAATGGAATGGTGTCACCCTTCCCGTACGGATCAAACTGCACCGCAAGTTGCTGGGCCAATTGATCGCTCACATGACGGCCGCCAGCAAGTACCGCCGCAATGGCCTCTGCAATCTCATCCGGTGGCAGGTCGCGGCGCAGGTAGCCAGCACTGCCACTGCGCAACGCCCGCAGACCATAGATCTCTTCCGGTTCGAATGATATCAACAGAGCCGGAATTTTCCATCCCTCCGTGATCCTGGAAACGAGATCCAATCCCCCCCGACCCGAGATGTTCAATTCGATCAGCGCGAGATCCCATTTTCGCTGACCCACAAGATCCAGCGCGGCACGATATCCGGCAGCAAAACCACATTTCACAGTCGGCCAGCGCCTGCGAAGTACCGCCGCCATGCCCTCCCTGCGGAATCGATCCGGATCGACGATGAGCATCGACGGAAAATGCTGATCGTCGACTTGCGTGAGCTTTCTCTTCGGAATCTCGACCGCTTTCGTGTCTGGTGCACGTTTCATGACTTCCACCTCGAATGGTCGAGACCACGGTAATCCTCCGCAGGCTTACCCACGCAACTTGGATCCGGCTGTGGTCGTCCGAACGTCAACAAACCGAAGCTGGTCCAAATGTCAGCGATCCGATGCCTTAATGGGCGGGCCATGACCGAGAATGTAATGCGGCCTTTTCCCTGTACATACGCCATACGGCGTATTGAGCACATTGCTTACTCCAATTCGAGCTTTCATGCTGAGGCTTTTTCGTTACATCCATCGTAAGCATTGCCCTACATGCAGGATGCACGCCGTTATCCGATCCATAAGTCCCAACGGAAGGGCATCCAAGTGGTTTGGTGTACGATTAGGTATTACATTTTAGATTGCATGGCGGTAACCTCAGATGCCGGCTGACCTGAAATCGATTATTGGTGTTTGATTTCAATAGTCGCCATGGATTACTCAATCACCATGGTATGAGCCAGGTACATCGCCGACCCTTGAAGGCGTAGATCCCACCCAACATTGGGTACGACCACCCACCCTCTCATCTACGGGCGCAACGCCGCGCATGCGCTCGCCCATTGGTATTTCACGATGTCAGCGTCATTTCGAAAGTGCATCTTCTCCAGGATCCGCCTCCGGTAGGTACTCACTGTTTTCGGGCTGATCTTTAACCTGCTGCCGATCTGTTTGATTCCCTCCCCCTCGGCAAGCGCCCGGAAAACCTCCGACTCCCGCACCGATAACACCCCGCCCAGCTCGCCGGAATTGGGCCTTGGCCCATCCATTCTCCTCGCCAGAGTGTCCACCAGCCTTTTGCTGATGAAATGACGGCCCCCGAGGACCTGTTCCACCGCCTTGATGAGATCCTCCTCCGATCCACTGCGGTTTAGGAATCCGGCGCTTCCCGCCCGCAATGCTTGTACGCCTCGGACGGATTCGTCCCCGGATGACATAGCCAGAAGCCGCAACTCGGAGGAAGTCGTCTTCGCCCAGATAATGAGGTCCAGACCGGTCCGATCCGCGAGATCCATCTCAACGAGCACAAGATCCCAAGTCTGCTCGACCAGAAGAGATTCTGCTTCGCGGGCGAATCGTGTGTGATGAATTTCCGCCTTTTTCCAACGAGACTTCAGAATCACAGCGATGCCAATTGCCCCAAGACTGCATGGATCCACGACCAGAATGCGCGGCGCATCCTCGCGCAGACTCGCATGCCCAACTCCCTGATTCTGAGACTGAATTCCAGTCGCCAATCTCGGCGACTCAGCCTGCCGACCCGCGGCTATTTGATTCAGCCGGTCGGCTTTTCCTCGAACACGTTCCATAATCATACTGTTAACTTTTCCCTTCGGTTGATTATTTACCCTTCGGGCTCTTTTCCACAGAGCCGGATAATCCGGGAACCCCGCGCACAGCCACTGGCCCCTTTCGTACGGATTGGAGTTGTACAGGTATCGGCAACCGATTGACAAGAAGATTTCGGCATATTTATTTCATTGTTACAACCACGTTACGTTCGGAGTTGCTTTCGAAGCCATTTCCCCGGTGCTGACAATGTCGTAGGCCGGTCCCTACGATGGATTCTCCCCATGGCCATAGCTGGTGTCCAAGTGTGCCTAACAGAATTGTCCGAAACGACCCATTTACCTGCCCGTCCCCAAGCCTAAACTCCTCGCAGATGTTTCAGGCTCGTGTAACCGGTTTACGCATGGCGAACTGCACGGTGCAGATGCTGATCGCTGGGGGCCTTATTCTCTTTGGAGCTGCAATGTTTCGGTGGATGCGGTATCCGATCGTTGATACCGTTTCGGCCACCTTCATCCAAGTTTCGGTCGTCATTTTCGCCCTGTCCATCGATTATGCGCGGACCCGGGACACGAGGGAGGATCGGCTGGATGTGCGCAGTTTTCCGTTCGTCCTCCGGCAGAGCCTGGGGCAGACAATGCTCGTGGGTCTCGCCTTTTTCGCTTACGCCTTTGTGGCCAGGGATGACTCCCTATCGCGTTCCTTCCTGGCTTGTTACCTCGCGGCGCTGTTCCTGGCGCTATGTGCCTCTGGTTGGGCACTGCCTGGTTTGCTAGGGCGGATTTTTTTCCACGGGCCGCATCGCACACGCACCCTCCTGCTGGGGTCTGTCTCTTCGATCGACCGCTATTCCGAATGGATCAAGGCCAAGCAGCACCTTGGTATCGAGATTATCGGCGTGGTTTCACCAGGGCAACCAGCCGGCTCCGCGGAACTCGATCCGTTCCCCATCCTCGGCTGCCCGGAGTCCCTGCCGAGCGTACTCGCAAAACACCGCCCGCACGCGGTTGTACATTTGGACCTTCCTCAGGACCATGGGACGCTTGAGGATTACCGGACGCTCTGCGACCGATCCGGCGCCCGTTTTCTGGCACTATGTGACTTTGCACAAAGCCTGAGCAGATCGGTTTCCTTCTTCTTCGACGACGGCATCCACGTGATGACCATCAGCCGGGAACCGCTCCAATCGCCGATTAACCGCACCGTGAAGCGCTGTTTTGATGTGCTTGTAGCGCTGCCTGTCGTCTTCCTCCTCCTCCCTCCGCTCGCACTACTGGTATGGGCTATCCAACGGATTCAATCTCCTGGACCGCTCCTCTGCCGGCAGGTGCGGGCGGGGCAAAATGCAACTCCCTTTGTCTTGTGGAAATTTCGCACAATGCATCCACACAACACGAACGAAGCGGTCCAGGCCACCCAGGATGACGCCCGCATCTTCCCCATGGGACGGTGGCTCCGAAAGTTGAGCATCGACGAGTTTCCTCAATTTCTCAACGTGCTGCTCGGCACCATGAGTATCGTCGGCCCCCGCCCTCATCTTCCTGCCCACGACACTGCATTCGCCGATGTTGCCCAACGATATCGCATCCGCAGTTTTGTGAAGCCAGGCATCACCGGCCTGGCGCAGATCAAGGGCCAGCGCGGTGAAACACAGACCGACGCACACATCATCAATCGAGTGGAATCCGACGTCTATTACCTCGAAAATTGGTCCATCCGCCTGGATCTTCTGATCGTTCTCAAAACGATCCCGCAGCTCATCCTGCCCCCCAAGACCGCCTACTGAGCGATCCCGGGGATCGAGCCAAAGCTCCGCCCTCGCTCGACTCGACTCCACATTGCATGATCCGCCCCCCGCTCCGTCCGGCCCTGCCCATCATTGGGCTGCCAGACACATGCCCTACTCCCTGACCGTCAATTTTCCACCGACATTTCGTTTGGGCATCGGAGAATGCCACCCACAATGCTCACAATGCCGCGACCAAATCGAATTGCCGATGCACACAGCGATCCAGCTCACCAACCATAGGCCCCCCGTGAGAATCGTCATCACGAAATGAAATCCATGATTAATCTCCTCCTCGACAAAATTTTGGTTATGTTTGCACCTTGGGCAATATGCCACGAATTTCTTAGGCCTCTTCATGTTTAGGCCGATACACCGATGCGGGGCCGCCGTGTTACCGATGTCATTGCCGGAGCATGTCCTCGAAGCGACTTGAATCAGTCTAAATAATCGCGCATTTCATACAACGTTGGATCTCTAGCCGGCTCGAGATTCGCGGGGCGTATTCGCTTTCTAATCTGGTCCGCGGCTCCGCTCCACTCGTCGCCTCCACTGGACGCCATATCCTCGAGGTCATCGCCATACTCGGCGTCCAATTTCTCCGGGTCCTCACCGGCCTCCATGCGGCGCGCCAGTTCCTCCATTCTGCCGGGCATCCTTTCGCCAGTCAGATTCGATACGCAGCGCATCAACTTCGCAAGAGCCTTGGGTTCCGGATTGTCCGGATCCATGCCTCTCATCTCTCCCTCCATGGCCGCGAGCATCGAGTCCACCTGGCTGTCATTCATGCCTGCAACTCGGAAATCGGGAGCCGGCTTCTCCTGTGCTCTCCCTGTTACCGAAAACTTTGAGAGCAATCGTTCCAAGAGGAATTCCGGATTTGCGGGACAGCGTGGGACCCGATCCGCCAGACCCATGGTACGCGCATAGAACGAGTAGATCTTGTTATTGGACGGGCAATAGAATTCGTAAATTGGCATGTTTTTATGAATGTGGACTGAGGTTTTTGTTCTTGTGGGTTTAATGTTTGTTTTGATCGCCAAGTCGTTTTTGGACGCGTGCAGTTACTTCTCCGCTAGCGCGACCCAGGTATCCCCGGGCCGCTGATTCGGCATTGGAACTCCGAAGGATCTGCGAGATCACATGATCAGGGGCGTGAATCCGGCCAATCAAACTCGCGATTCCTCCACACTGCGCCGGCAAAACGTCCGGAAGGGCCCGTCAGATACCGCCCCTAGTCTCCCGTTCTCCCGATGCGACGCAACGCAGGCCTCGTAGTACTCAATGTTCCGTCGGATCCATCCGCCTCTCGCGAACATTTCTACCGCACGTTCCCGTGAGTTTCGCCCGAGCTTATCGCCGAGGCCCGGTTCTTCGAGAATTCGCTTAACCGCGGCCGCGATTGACGCCGGCGAGAGGACATCACACAACAATCCCGACACTCCGTCTTCGATCAATTCCGGTCCCGGACCAGCGTTGCCATAAATGACTGGCTTGCCAACTGCCATCGCCTCAAGTGGAGCGATCCCGAAGGTCTCGACCCGGCATGGATAACAGCAGACCTCCGCCTTCCTTAAGTACTCCAACACACCTGTGAGACGGTCCAGTCGTCCGGTGAAAGTGATTCGGTCGCGAAACTCCGGACTTGCATGGTCCAGAAGCCACTCCGAATAGCTCCGTCCGCCGACATGCGGCTGCGTATCGCTACCGACGAAAACCAGACGCACATGCGGGTGACTGGCAGCGATTTCATTCATCGCCTGGATCATTTCCAATACCCCTTTGCGCTGCTCGATGCTATTCGTGCACACAATCAAGCCGGGTTCAATGGCATTCGGACCAGGAGAAAACACATCCGTATCCACCGCGTTATAGATGATTGCGCACTCTCTTCCCTCCAAACCGAACACACACTGGGTAGCGTCCCTTGCAAATCGAGAGGGGGCGGCAAGGAAATCGGCGTTCTTCAACGTCCGCCCCTCCATCCAGTAACAGAAAAGGTTGCCATCAATTCCCATCGCCTCGTCAAAGACGCGTACCGTTCCATCAAGTCGCACGGCCAGAGGGACACCCCGCGGACCGCCGAATACCCCAAAACCACGCCCGTCAGTAAATTCAAATAGGTCGAATGGACATTCGCGATGCAATCGTCGTAACTGCGCGCTCAACTGATACCGCTCCCATAATAGGCCGGGGCGCCATCGCATCCATTCCGGTGCAGGTGGGATTCGTACCACCCGAACGCCATCCAGATACTCATCCATCAAGCCAGGCAGACCGCGGTTACGCGGATAGATACCTATAACCGTAACCGTGTGGCCTTCCCGCACGAGGCCCCGAGCGAGGTCCGTGACCCGCGCTCCCACTCCACCCAGCGGGTAGGGTGGATATTCATCCGAATAAAGACCAATGTGCATACGTATTTTGCCGCGGCGACCGTGCGGGGCACGCTCTCAGAAAATCATGCGGTCGGAATCCCTGACTCAGATTAACCCGCGATCATGTGTGCCTTACGAATTTCACCCACCATTCATTGTCCGATTTACATCGAAACACCGAAAATGGATATGCCGATAACCATGCACGCAAGAACGTACCTCCTGTATTTCGAGAACGGGATAGTTCTCAATACGAAGCATCCTTGCCGATATCACAAGACCCTCCAGCATATCAACAGCCGCCGGATCAAATATCCACTGATCCCCTTCAGCGAGCCTGGCCACTCCCGCCGCAAGAACTTCGCCCGTGGAATCCAGCAATTCCGCCCATATGCCTTCAGCCGATCGGGGTGAGAATAACTCTCGTTCAGAATTAACTTTCAGACCGGGCACTCTATTATCCTTTGACTTTCGATACACGACCGCTACGGACACTCTTTGGAAAGCTCATATTATCTTATCATAATACTCAGAGCCACTTCCGTTTCGCCTTAATTACTCCACGGCTCAGCCCGTGGATTAGTAACCGCTGCCTCATATACGCACCTTCAGCCCGACATCAAGGGCCATCCGCACACCACCAAATAGATAACCATATTCCCCATGGCACTTACGCCGCCTCTATTTTCGTTCAGTCACACCAGTCTGCCGCGCCCGGGCTTCGTCCCGCAGCCTGTCGCACTCCTCACAAATGCGTTTATGTCGCATCTGAGTGGCGATTCCAATCCAGGCAAAGACGAACACACCGATCAAAATCCACTCCCCTGGAGTTACCAAAAAGTCTGCTACCATGACCGCAGACGAAAGCGACCGGCTCAGCAAGGAAAATGCGAATACAAAGCACATAAGATTTTAAAACCATGAAAAGAAACATTGTTGCAGGAATTGTCACAATGCAAAAGAACACTTCTATCTTGCGTGATGCGAATCTGCATACCGAAAGCAGACGATCTTTCGGCCATCGTGGGATCCAGGATCCGGCCACTTTACTTGATCAAAACAAATGATTACTGGGTCGGTAAACACGCAAAACGCGGGGCGCGATCACGCTCCAATCGAAATTCTTCCGCACGTAATCCGCACATTCACTTTCGCTGGGAAGCGGAATTCCGCCAGCCATGGCCAAAACCAAGCCCTGTGCAATATCGGAGGATGTTGTGCCATCCAAAACCAGACTCTTGCTCAGGCCGGCAACAGCCTCTGGAAGACCATCCACAGGCGTCACCAGTACCGGCGTTCCTGCCGCAAGCGATTCCAAAGTTACCAGACCAAATCCCTCCAGGCTTTGACTGGGCACGATTGACAGATCAGCGGCACGATACGCCATTGCCAGGTCGGAATCCGGCACGAACCCAAGCAACCGCGCCCAATGACCCAGCCCCAACTCGGAAATCTTGGATTCGAGGTTTTGATGCAATTCTCCTTCTCCCGCAATTAGGAACAAAACTTCCGGCTCCCTTCGCCGAACATCGCACAACGCCTCAATCAGTTGTTCGAGTCCCATCCGTGAAATGAGCCGCCGTACACAGAGCACGATCCGCCGGTCCCTCGGCCAGTGAAGCTGATCGCGGGCTGCCGCCTGGGTCATTGCCACACTAAAACTGCCGGCGTCCACGCCACCCGGAATTACCTCGATCCGATCCCCCGCAACTCCAAACCGTTTCATCAAGACGCCCTTGAACGCGTCAGAGAGGGTAATGAACCGCTTGCCAGTCGAGTATACCAGGCGTTCAATCGACCGCTTCGCCAGCACTACGTGCGGCCGGCCCCCCTGTTCAAGCGCCTCATCCGCCCAGGGGCCATGAAAATGAACCACGTGCCTGCTCTTCCAGAGTTGCCCAATCAACGGAAGCGCATACAGGGCAAAATGAGTGGCGATCACCCGGTCGTTCACGGTCTCCGTTTCGAAGATACGCGCAGACTTCCGCAACCTTCGCATTCTCTCCATACACCCCAGTTGCTTGCTGCCCAGCGACCGATACTTCGTATGCCTGGTGATTTCCATTTGTTCTCCATCGAAAGCCAGGGCCTGCACCGGAACCTGCGTCGCATGAAACGCCGACATCAAACCATGAAAATACCGGTCCACACCCCCGCTCCCCGGAGTCCAGTGCATCCCCACTTCAAGCAAATCCCCATTGCCGAGAATCTGGCTCCGCTTGGCGACCTGATCCCTCCTGCTGTCTGCCGCGCTCCGGTGCTCCTGCTCAGAAGAAAGCCCACTTCGCGGACTAATCGATGTTCTGCCTATCATGGGGGTGTTCCTGTTGTTCATGCTACTAACCAAATCTATGCCGGCATTTCCGAATCAATGCAATCCCTGACACCAATTCCCATCCGTTCACCGGCCGCGAGCATTAATCCCGTGCCGCCGCTATTAAAACCTGCTCGACGAGAGCCTCGAATATGACTGCTTTGTTAGCTCTGGCAGACTCACCGATCAACGGCTGCGGTATTCCAGGCACAATCTTCAGGGCTCGTGCGATGCAACTAATCATTGCGCGAAATTCTACGTTCTCCTGTTTTAAGGCTTCAATATCCTTTTTCAAACGAGCCAGCACCTTCTCAGCACTCTCCGGCTCGCGTTTCGGTCTTTGTGTTCGTGTTTTCTTGGTCATATCGGAAGTTTCAGTTATAGGGAATATGTTAAATAATACGAATATTACTTAGACTACAACTAATGTGCATTTCCCTGAGGAATTGCGATGGCTTTAATGTTCATGCCCGTCGCCTTATCGACCATTGTTTTTTCCGTTCGTATCACGGTAGTGTTACAGTTGTTGCTGCTACCAACCAAGTCTGTGACAGCATCGGTGTATTCAGGTAATCCTTAATCCCAGTTCCCAAAGAGCTAATTTGGCCACAGGCCTCAATCGGCCTTCGTTTCAAACAAAACCCTCTCGACGCATGCGTAGAACTCACTCTCCGCCAGGTACCTCGCAGAGTCGGTGCCTAAAGGCCGTGAGACACTCGGGGATTTCTTAGCCGCTTCCGCAAGACGATGGATCCACCAGCGTAGCTTTGCATTATCACGTTTCAGGGCCGCAACATTCCTCTTGAGTTGCGTTACGCCCGGCTCGGGTTTGGTTGCATTACGTTTCGCTTTTGGTGTTGGTTTGCTATTAGTCATAACGTATATTTCACGATTGCTGCGCTTCAGCGCCGTCTACTCTGAGGCGACTTTTTACTCCAATCTCCACTCGTCGCCGCCGTGCAAAAAGGCACCCGATAAATGCGATGCAATTTGAAAACTTCAACATTCACGGATATTTCTCAGCTTTCGCGCCGGATTACCCGCCCAAACCTCGCCAGGCGGAACGCTAGCGGTGAGCACAGAGCCCGCTCCCAAAATTGACCTATCTCCGATTGCTAAAGTCGTATTACTCCTCGCAATTACAATCGCGTGGGCCCCAATTGTGACGCGGTTACCCAGAACGATTTTATGTTCCGATCCAATCACCGATTCTGAAGCGAGGGTCACGTGGTGATAGATACGGCAGTGATTGCCTATCACTACATTCGGATGCATTACCACACCGAGTGCATAGTGTTCCAAACTGACTTCCTCTCCCACCTCTGCCTCCGCAGGCAAAAGCGCCCGGTGCGCTAGGTAATTGATAGTTTTCACTATACGGGCAATTCGCAACAAACCCATTGTGTGACACCTTCGAGACAAGGCCCATAGCTGCTGCGGCCCCCTATATCTCATCGATGCGCGGTGTCCGCACTTTATCATTCACCCGCCCACCTTTCCCAATCATCTTCTTTCACAACGGCCTCAAGTAAAACTTTATTCAAATCCCAAATATGCCGCCTCCGAAGTCGCCTCACGAAATGCACGAATGCCATTTAGCAAATTCTTCAAGGTGTACGCTGTTACCATCGATTCGCACGATTCTGTGAAACCACTCAATTCACATTCGCGACTTTGGCTTTCGCTCGTGTCTTTTCCACTGCAGGATTGCCTGCCAGAAGAATCCCGTATCCAGCCGTCGAGTAATCTTTCGTAACAACCGACCCCGCTGCAACGACCGTCTCACCGGGCAACTTTGCTCCTATGAGCATGGATCGCGCTCCAATATAACTTCCCTCCCCCACAACGATTGACGACCATTCAAGCTTGCGGGAGGACGCGCCAAAGACAAGTGAGTGTGTCCAGAAATGCGTATCACGACCACCAATCGTACACTTTTCACCGATATGAATCGTCCCCCCGCAGTCAAGATAATGATGACTTGTCAGTACGGTTCCCGAACCGATTATCAGGTTACAGGGCCAATTCTCATACGAAGCGCCAGAAAAATAATTCATGTTAAGAATCGTACAATCCGACCCTACACTCAGACGCTTAAGCTGTTTGAAAACATTAAAATGGCCGACTGTTACCCTATCCCCTATTTCCACGCGATTACACAATAGCAGGGAAAACCCGATGCGCACGTCACTGCCGACCTGCCAGCCATAGCATCGCCGATATACAAAGCACTTCAATGGGCTCGGAAGCAACGCGCACAGGCAGCCAACCAACACATCCCACCACGCTTTCGCTCTCTTACGATCTCCCATTAAGGTATTCTTGATAACATTGTTCCGTTGCTGTCGCGACCCTGTCCCAAGTGTAGTGGGTCATCACGAGTTGCCGCGCGGCTTGACCCATTTCCACAAGTTTGCATCGATCAGAGGATACGAGGCGTTCCAGTACAGCGGCAATGTTATCCGCCTCGTGTTTTACAAATTCTCCTGTGGTACCTGGATTGATAAAATCCTCCGTCCCATTGATCTTCGCGACGACACTCGGCAGACCACACGCCGCGGCTTCAATCATTGCGAGACTGAATGCCTCATACCGGGATGGGAATAGGAACAAATCTGATGCTCCAAAGGCGGTTGCAATGTCTTTTCGGAAGCCCCCAAAAATGACGCGCTCGCCTTGCCCCAAATTTCTGGCAAGTCTAAAGTAGCGTGCGCGGTCTGGATCGTCACCTGCCACGAATAGTTTTAATCCAAGATGAGGAACCAATGCCAATGCCCGAATTGCAAGATCAAGCCCCTTTCTGGCCCATTCTCCTCCCGAGAAAATACAGACGAAATCGGAACCAATCAACCCGTTGGCTTTCCGCCATGCCGCACGTATGTCAGCCGCAATAGGGTGAAAGACGACAAGGTCCGCAGCATTTGGGATAATCTTCACCGTACTGTTGCCAATGTCATAATGTTCCCGAAGTTCCCGTTCGGTACCTCTGGATACGGGTAACAAAAGAGGCGCCTTCCGGCCCGTCGCTGATTCGTAAACCCGCTTCTCCGCGACACTGGTAATCACAAGATGCAGCCACCTCGTTAGCCGCCTAACTCTGGAAATGCGCTCTTCTCGCACGAAACCCTTTAATACTTTCCGTTTGGCTCGCTGTATATTTTGAATCGTATATACATTTGCGGAAGCAGTGTTGCATCCGGCGCTATGGACGATATCAAACGTTGACATTGAAATCATCCTTGACACGGTCGCATAAAATGTAACGAAGTTCGCGACCTCGGGCCGACGAGGCCCGGGGACGCGGTGCCAAATCACCCGACTAGTATCAACGTCTTCAGCCGTTCTTGAGAATAAATGGACCTCGTGTCCATAACCTTGAGCCATTCGCTCTGCCACTTCAACTACTGCCTTCGCGGTCCCCTCCCACCGATTGCAATTAATGATGACGAATGCTATCCTCACATTTATAGAATCGTTAACCCGCGTTTGCTGCAAACGCCGCACCTTCCCTGCTTTTGCTCTTCAACGCAAGGCCATCCATCGCCGCACGCACCTTCAATATAATCAGTTCTGGTTCTGAATTAGAGTTGAGTACTCGTCCAAAGAGAATCCACAACAGACTGAATCCCGAGAAGACGTCGCCGATAAAGAGCAACACGAGTGATGTGAGAAGGATCGCCCTCGTGGCAGGCACAAACGGGTCAATACCATCCACCTTCAATAGTCTGGCACCGACCAACCAGCGCCTCTCGAGTTCCTTCCAGAGCATCCAGAGACCGCCAAAGAAAAGCGTGGCCCCGAGCCATCCAAACTCGCCAAATATTTGCATGTATCCGCAATCCGCTACCCCCTCCACTGAATTGCTGGCGAGGCGCCCTCCCATCCCTGAGCACCCCAAGCCCAGACCAAGGGGTTTAGTAAGGATATCGCTTATTTCCCACCGATAAATCGACGTTCGATACTGAAAAGAACTATTTTCACCGTAAAGCGACTCAGCACTGAACCTGTCTCCCATAGTCGCCATGCCCGGAATGTGTTCCATTCCCAAGGTCGCAGCGATCATAATCAATGCAGTTAATACGAGCGTCCGCCAGGTACCGCGCCCCCGCGTGAGGGTCGGATATAGAAGAGCCACAATCCCCACCACAATGATATTCGTGCGTGTCTGGGTGAGGACAATGCCCGACAGAATCAACACAACCGATATCCATCCACCGATATTTCGCCAGCGGGAGTTAATAATCATTGGGATCACAGCCCACGCGAGAAATCCCCCGCACGGTCCCCGTTCGTTCAAAGTCGAAAAAACCGTCATTTTAGTTGGTTCCGGTTGGCCCATGTATCCAGCCATCCCCGACTGAACCAACCACATCCCATCCCAAGGTGGGATTGTGTAATATTGCCACCATCCGTAAATCGCCACGAGCACCCCGCACCATCCGGCAGTTTTGATCCAACGATCCGCGACTTCGGTCGTCGCCTGCTGAGTGGCGGCAAATGCCATTGCTCCAAGACCCGCACTCCATTCTGCTAGGCTGTAAAAAGCGGCAGCTCTGTTCGTAAAAACCCCCACAGCAAATCCGAGCCCTACCGCCCCGGCGATTACCAATATTGGAGTGCGTCCTCGCTTAGACAGTTTTGACAAATCAAGACCACCAACCACAAGCAGAAGAATTGCAACAAGAAGCGGAGTCAGGCTAATGGGTGAGAACGGGTTAAACTGGCCTTCAATGTAGTAATCTGCGATTCGTCGAATGCACCGATTAAAAGCTAGAACAATAATGACATAGTCTACCAGCCAACTGGATCGTGTCACTGCAAGCAACACCCCAGGCGCTACGATCAGTATTGTAATCAGCCACTCGATCATTATAACAAAAAGCTGTTAATTCAGACGCAAACGGCTGCCGAGGCCTTTGTCAGTGTATCTATCGCCCGCTCAAAACGCTCCACAAAACGGGCCGCGGTGAACTCCTCTGCTCTCATTTTGGCCTCCTCGCCGCATCGGAAGGCCAGTCTGGGCTCTTCTAAATATCGCCTAATCGCTGAAGCTAGCTCCATTGCATCTCCCGATTTTACGAGCAAGCCGTCCACCTGATGACGGATAATCTCTTCAGGACCTCCTGGCACACTGGCTACAACCGGTTTTCCGAGCGCCATCGCTTCAACTACCACAATCCCAAACGGTTCCCGATACGACGCATGTACCACTACGTCCATAGCTTGCATCCACTCTTGAACATTTCGTTGCGATCCCGCAAATATGACTCGATCGCCTAGGCCTAGACGCGCTACTTGAGCTTTCAGATACGCAGGATATGCTGGTTCCATATCGTGAACCCCGCCCACAACCACCCCTCTGATCTCAGGAAGTGACTTGCTAATCACCGCAATTGCTTCAAGGAAAACGTGCATACCCTTCCAGTGCTGTAACCTACCCACGATACCAATCAAAGCCGCGTTTGACGGAAGTCCGAAGTCGTTTCTAATTTCCGTAGCCTTTTTTAATTTCACTATATTGAATCGCTGCGTGTCCATTCCTAAGGGCACTGCAATCACTCTCCGCGAACCAACCCTGCGCTGCTCTTGGGCTGCGAACTCAGAACATGTCAGCGTCCCGTTACCGGCTATCAACCTCGCGATGCGATCCACCAGCCCGCCGTCCGGTAACCCCATCTCAAAGCAGATCACAGGCACGCCCGAGAAACGGGCGGCAAGCCCCGCATAAATGTGGGCTTTACTCATCCAACCAATAACAATATTATACCGCCCCAGATCGATAATCCTTTTGATACCACTCACAGTCTGAACAAACTGGGCGGCATTACGCAACCTCCCGGCCTTAAGCAGATGGGTCTCCACCCCTGCAGCGTGCACCACTTCAATAAGTTCTCCATCTTCAAGAAACACAATCTCAAAACGAAACATACCACTCCCGTTGTGCTGCGCCAATTGCACTAATGCTTCCTCAGCCCCACCCCGTCGGCGGGCCGACGGCATTACGATTAATCCCGATCTTAAGCTATTCACAGTCTGATTTGGGCGTTAGCACGAGCCAACACTGTTCGTTCGGTCTTAACTCGTTTAAAGCCAATTCCTTTTGTGATGAAGTAAGTAAATCCGCCAATTCCTGAGGAATCCATTCCTCGGGCTTTCTAGCGACCTGGGTCACTATGCTTGAAAAATGGCTCTCATTGAAACGCCTTAAAATATCTCCAAAGCTAACTCCACTTATAAAGCGGTGCTCCTCTATGACCATATACGTTTTCTTCAACGAGGGCATTCTTTCTGGACTCAGAAACGCCGCCTCTCCTCCTTCGATATCACACCACACTACAGGACGAACCGCATTCGCCAGCGCTGATTCCAGCGTTCGTTGACTTATCCAACCAACCACCTTTACCCTGTCGTTAAGCTTATTCATTTGAGCCATCTTGCGCACTCCCGATCGGGCAAGGGGATTCGTATCCGCTGCAATCACTTCAACCTGTGCGATCCGATAGGCGAAGCCCACGGCAAAGTAACCTTCAGCACTTCCGATATCTATAATTCGATCCGGTTTTAAGTCTATAATCCACTCTATCACATCGGTCAGTTCCGACTCATATGCACCCAATAACTTCGGAATCCATACGGAACCACGCGAACGCTCGATAAGGAACATGCCCCGGAATGGTCCGCTTTGGACCACGTTCGCTATTTTTCGTAAGAATACTTTCTCGAGAGCTCTTATTCCCATCTTTCTAACATATTCATTAATCAGCAGTTCATCCCGTACTGATAAGATGTCACGAATTCCGGGCTGGTTCGCTAATATTCTCTTCAAGCTTCGCATAAGAGATCAGCCTTTTAGCGTTGCTCGCGCATTGCGGATTCCATCTAGCCTTCCCTTTATAGTGGCAGCGAGCCTCGCCTTTAGCCACCGATCTCCACGAGCTGCCTGGAACACGGCGTGGTATATACCGGGAGCGAGCGGGTTTCCGCACACCACTTGGTATACCCGAGCGATCCATCGGCGCGGGTTGGCTGCATGAATTCCAATTACAAACGCTTCATTGAATGCGCATTCATAAGTTGCCCGTTGGTCGAATCCGCCGCGTTGAAGACAATCGGCATCATGCCGCGGTGCCACATGATGGATGACTTCTACGGTAGGATCGTAGAAAAGCCGCTTTTTCCTCTGAATGGCTTGAAGGGCAAGCGCAAGTTCCCAGTCAACCTGGGCACCACTTCCCAGCAAGCGTTTTTCAAATCCGACACTTCTAAGAAACGCCCCCCGGAACAAACAGTTTGATCCGCGTAAGATGTCCACGCGCCGTGGGCCGCCTGCTCCTCGATGGTGGTTGCCAGAATTGCGGCCATACCAGTGCATTACTCCCACGTCCATCACCCGCATTTCGCTGCGCCGCATCTCGGGTTGATCCTGTAAGAAATCACGCCCAGCCGCACCAAGTACATCATAGTTTGATTCCAAGTGCTTTAGCATTGTCTCCAACCAATCCGAAGCCAGCTCCACGTCGTCGTCGATCAGCCCCACGAAGGCCTCCCGTGTTTCAGCAAGACACGATGACATCGAACCGATTACACCCACCCCTCTTGCTTCGACGCAACGCACAGGGTATTTAACTGCAATATCCTTCACGACATCCCGACTCTCTGAGTCGTCCGCTCGTATTCCGACAAGTACTTCAGACGGCGCTACTGTCTGCCTAAATATCGATTCCAGACACCTGCGAAGGTATTTTCCCCGTTTCAGAGTCGGGACGATGAGGTTCACAGGAACAACCGGTGCTGCCGCCGTTCTGCATGACACCTCTCCCACTTCCGGTTCCCTTTTGACAGCCGAATTCATTACTTCTCTCCAGTGCCGCCGAAACTTCCTAAACTCTGTTTGGATGTCTTAATGCGGGATTCGCCAAGCACAGGGCTGTCAAGCAACCCGTTGCGTGGTCTATTTTCAGCATGAACAGATTGCAGAATCGCCATGACATTCTCAGCGACCCCCGAAACGTTGAAGCATCGTTCCGCGAAAGCTCGCGATTCTGAACCATCTGCCAATCCCATCGTCGCTTTCCTTCTGGCCAATTTTGAGAGAGCGTCTGCTAGCGTTGCCGGGAGGAAGTCCCCAAGATGCGTGTCACTCGCGCATAAGTAGTCCGCATTCCCATTCGTCTGCCCCACTATCACGGGCAATCCGCACGCCTGTGCTTCCGCAACGGATGAACCAAAATTCTCTTCCTCACTGGGCTGAACAAGAACGTCGCAGGTCTGCATAAACCGGGGCACTTCCGTGCGTTGAATTCCCTTTATCCAGTTCAGCCGGTCTCTATGCGGCCATCCCTCAATGAGCTTTTCATAACCGGCGACAAACCCAACCTTGCCAACAATCGTCATATGCAGGTTTAGCCCTTGCTCAATTGCCTTGGCCGCCCCGTCGAGAAAGAGATCGAGACGTTTCCTCGGGATGATTCTGCCCAACCATAGTATCCGGATTGGAGACCCGTCACTGCGTTCCATTCCGCACGATACGGACGCCTTCGGCTGCCGAGGTTTGAAAAGCGTGAGATCGATCGGATAGGGTGTGATGGAAATTCGATCCGATGGTACCCCATAGGTCCTTGCGAGGCAATTGCGCGAAACACTACTTCCAACAATAAAATGGTCACTATTGCCGAACTGCGGAAGTCCGATCCTCGATAGACGTAGGCGCGCCAGCACTTCCCACTGAAACGCTTTCCTAGCTCCGGCCAACCTGCGAATCTCAGCCCGTCGCCGGAGCACAGAACGGGCGTCCGTTCCGGGCGCACCCTGGACAAAGCTAATCGTTGGCACGCCCGGCACCCGTCCGCGCGCATAGTCTCCCATCCACAAAATTGCGTCATATCGGTGCCGGTGATTCTCCCCCCTCATCGCATGAACCAGAAGGCGATTGTAACAGCCTGCATCAAGGCGACCGGCGGCAAATCCCACGACCTTAATTCCCTCCACGCTCTCGCGGATGCAGTTCGATATGCTATTTGTCACGGGAATATATCTGAAATTCGGCCATTGCCCCACGATTGGTCTTGGATCAACAAATGACGGTTTCGAGAAAAAATGAATTTCAACCCCGGCGAATATCAATTGCTTAAGCAACAATGCATTTGCTGAAGCCACACTTCCACTCTCCGACGATACAAATCCCGTAACTGCAATTCTCATTTAATTCTTAAGAGATTGTACAGCATCCCTATCCTCTCAGGCCGCAATCCTTACACTCACCCTCACCTATCGCTTCCACACTCGTCCGACTAGCTTTCCTGCGGCTAAGTCCAGATGAGCAATCAATCGTTGGATGGCGGATAGAACCGCCACCGGGCCGTTTGTGTTTTGCAGATATGCTCTCGCCGCTGGGCTCGGAGGAGTCCCCTGGAGTGCATGAAGCAAATGCGAGCGTTTCCAAGGCTTTGGCGACTCAATAGCGTGTGCAATTAGAAACAGATACCCCGTAAATCCCATTCCGACCGGCCCAACATAGCAAACGGGATCCTTCCACGCCATAACCGCGGCAGCCATAAGATCCTGATCACTAACGACTGCCTTCCATCGGTTTGACATGTCGTAGTGCCTTGTATCCCCGCCTTGCTTTTCAAACTCCAAGGTAATAGCCATCCAGCATAAAAGAAAATCCCGATCTTGCCGTTTAATACAGAAGTAGCCGCCATTTGGATATTTGTCCGAGGCTGTTTCAGAGACCGGGTACCCGGCTCCCTTCAAAAGCTTTACCCAATGCACGCGCCACGGATGCGTTATACATAATTCGGGGAAATTAACGTCCTGCACCAACCCAATTCCACATTGAACCCATCCCTCAAAAAAGCTCCATGCACCGACAAGAGTACAGTCTGCGTCAAAATAGAAGATAGCTTCATATCCCGGAAAGCGCTCGAAAATGTCGAAGGCGGCAAAGGGCTTCTGAAACCCCAAATGTCTTTCGGTATCTTCTTTGTATATGTATAGCATGCACCCTGCAACCTCGAAACACGAGTCCCCCTTTCTACGGTAATTTTTCAACCAATACGGCGGTTCATCTTTATATCCGAAGACGAAGTCACCTCTATATCCTGCCCTAACTGCTGAGTTGAGTAATGCTCCTGCCCCTTCTTCATATCCACGGTCAAACTGGGTGAAGATTATGCTTCGCACGCTATTTATGCCCGCATCGGCATTCGCTGAATGGTAATTGCTTTTGCCCCAGATCATGTTTTCGAAGCACGATACTCCGGGCGGCCGGCGGATTCCGTCTGCGATTCAAAATCCATACTTCGGGAGTACGGGATGACATGTGAAATGTTTTTTCCAAAACTGCGAGCGCCCGCATTCCTTATAGGACCTCATCCAACCTCGCATCCACCAACAGACCAAAAGCCATTCGCAGGCAAATATGAGTGCCGCATGAACATTCGCGAGGGAGCAATTACGTCCTCGGAACCTCGATTGGATTACCCTGAGCACGTGCCATGGCAGGCGAAGCATGACATGCGTTGAGGAGGCCCCGTAATCGAGACTCATTATCACTTTGCCCTCCCACCGTAAGGCTAGTTTTTTGGCACTCGGAATGGGTCTTAAGGGATGTTCCACCAGTGCGTCCTTAACGAACACTGTTTTGCCTCCAAACGCAGCGAATCGTGCCGCAAATTCCGTGTCCTCAAAAGCGGCAACCGGAAAGCGTTCGTCAAATTTACCGAACTTTTCGAATTCGTCCCGACGAATGGCAAAATTGCATGAGATCAGGACGCCGCCGTTCAAGTTATGCGGCGCCTCCCACAGCAGCGAAGGCCGTTCCGGGGAAGCGGTAACCCCTTCCAAAGCTGCTCTACGATCCTTAAGAGATCCTATGGCCCGGGTGTAAGCCGCCAAGAAATCCTTCGCGGGAATACAATCGTCATCCAGGAAGATCAGCCACTCCCCTCGGGCCGCGGCCGCTCCGAGGTTCCGGTTCGCTGCAGGACCCCGTTTCGGTCCCTCATGCCAGCGCACAATGGGGAAATCCGCTTTAATCATGGCACATGTGTCTGATTCACTCCCATCATCACAGACAATCGATTCAACTTCATCTGGCAGTTGGTCTAATTGCGGAATCAGACACTCAAGACACTTGCGGAGCATCTCGCGCCGGCCGCATGTTGGGATGATAACCGAAAGCTTCAAGCGATTGTCCTCAAGGTGATCTGGATTTCTATTATATCCAAACCAAATTAAATGACTACACCAAATTACTTGTATTTTGCTGTCGATTGGATCGATTGTCCCTCGCCCAAAACACGACCGAGGTTCCAGCGATATGAACCAGGGGGTGGGACTTCCCGAGTTCGTTGAGATATCGCACCACCCCGGGCCAACTGCGACAATAATCATGCCAAATTATTACGCTCGTCCTAGAGAGCAACGGAATAATCCGCTCGGTATCATTACGCACATACTCATAGCTGTGACTACCGTCGATGAACGCAAGATCTACCGTTGCCCCGGCAAGGGCGGTTTGAAAGTCAAACGTCTTTGAATCGCCGTAGATCTCCTTTATCCTTGCAGCGAATGAGCTGCCTTTAAATTTCCGCTGTTGCCGCGCATCGGACAGAATGAACTGTCCATCTCCACACGCTGCTTCAGCCGGGACGATTGCGTTCTCCAGTGGCAAATCCAGACTAAAAATATTTCCATCGGGCGCGCTATTAGCTGCGATCTGCAAGGTCGTGTTGCCGTCGAATGTACCTATTTCAACGCTGGTCGTGGGCCTGTACTGGGCTACCAAAGACGCTATCGCGACGAGTTCTTCCGGACTGACATTCCCACCTTGAAAGCCCGGATTAATCAAAGACACAGCGGGGAAATCTGCCACTATCTCCGCAAGTTCCACCTGCGGCAAGAACGGCGCATGTTCAAGCCTCCATTCCATGTCTGATAGCTCATAGCGTATTTGAGACCAAAGTTTTCGCCTCGCTTGTATCAAAAGCCCTAGTTTTCGAAGTTTTCGTGTATACATATTGCATGATATCCGTTTTCGATACGCATTTTAACTCTCTGGTCTGACCCGAAAGGACAAGCCAGTGTTTCGACGGGATAGAAAATATCTTTTTAGGCCACTTTGCAAATACGGCACGGGTGTTCCGGCTTTCAAAGCCCCCATTTGGGAATACGGTAGCCTGCCTCCACTTTCCTTTTCCAGAAGCTGTCCTTTCGATATGGTCGCCATTTTTTTACCCACCCGGGGGTTAGCCAGAGGACATACAGCCATTCCATTCCGAACTTCGCCACCGCAAAGAAATTATCCCGACAAATTCTTTGATTGCGAAATCGAGATTGAATCACCCTAAATACATGCCAGGCCACCCGAAACCGCGCTTCCGTAGGTTTCATGCCCAATTCCAAGGAATAGAGCACTCTATATTCCCATCGTGCCGCCAATTTCCGGCTCGAGGGGATCCGCCGGAGAGGGTGGGTCACGACAGCTTCCTTCAACGGATTGAATCGATACCCCATCGCTTCCGCCCGTGCTGCGAACTCGATATCCTGGGAACGCAGGTATCTCTCATCAAAGGCCCCTATTTTGAGAAATGCGGTCTTCCGAAAGCCCCAGTTGCACGAAGGATGCCCATCACAGTTCGCATTATGCGGCGCCTCCCACAATAGGGATGGCGGGGGTCTATCCCAATGCGTCGCTCCCTCAAATGCAACATCAGCCTCTGAGGCCGATCTGAAAGCTTCCGAATACGCATTCAGGAACCCCTCCTCCGGTAGAACATCGTCATCGAGAAAGATAATCCACGTTCCATTCGCCTTCCCTGCGCCGAAATTACGGGAGGCACTGGCTCCCCTGCCAGGAACTCGATGCCATTGTGCATGGGGAAAGCAATCACTGAGCAGGTTCCTAACATCGTCGAATGCAGAGTCGTCGCAGACCAGCACCTCGCACGTGAAGCCGCCGGCTTTTAGCTGCTGATCCAGGCGATCCAGACAACCTCGAAGAGTATCTACCCGCCCGCATGTGGGAATTATAATACTAATTATCGGCTTTTCGTCGTACGACATGAGATAGGAAACCATTCGGCACGACCCTTTGGATTGTTGCCGCTCTTCGAGATCAATCATCAACCAGCGAAGGCGGTGTGGCCCTCTTCCCTGAATCGGGTCTGCTTCAGCTCCCATTTATGCGCAAACTTCCTCTTCAAAAGAGGCACTCCCTTTAACCACATTAGATGTCTTACGGGCGAAACAAAATGCCGAAGGCACGTTGTCGAATAATCTATATCTTTTTCAAACGGCCACTGCCTTTGCATCGAACACGAATAACGCTCCATTGGAAGAGGTGTCGCCTGCGCTGCACGTAACAACACGGACAGAATCGTTTGCTCGATCCACCACCAAGTGGGCGACGTTCTATCCACGTCTCTTGGGAGTGGCACCACCAACTCAGCGACCTCCCCACTCAAGAAGCCGACCGGAGCATAAAGAACACCAGAATTCACCCTTTCCGCAACTTCAAAACCGCTATTGAACGCGTTTTGCACAGTCGCTTGATCGTAAGCCGGTTCAGGATTCTGCAAATACATGGCCTTGCGACCGCAAATTGCGGTCTGAATCTCTGTAGGAGTATCGAACAACAGAACATCGCTATCAGAATAAACGATGTCATTCAAATCCGAAAATGCTATTATGCTTGCTAACTTTCTTCCCAAAGGATGATCCTCCGCGAATGCAGCCAGTCTCGGATATCGCCCTTCAATCTCATTCACCATTTGTGTAGTTGTTACAAATCGGGCCTCTGGAAACGATGATTCAATCTGCTCCATCTCCTCGTGATTCGCGGCTCCATCCACACTAAAGACCAGAGACATACCCGCTATTGCTGGACTGTTTGTCAACCATGAAGCCGCTGTCCATGCTGCATCTTTGAGATAATGGCCAGCAGTAACCACCAAAAATACCTTGTCATTCGAGGAACCAGAACCAAACCTGTACCGCCATATATCTTGCGCGTAGCGATATTTCCGCTTCCGTTCAAAAATGGACCAAATTCGGCGTGCGCCCCGAAAAGGCAGCGATTTTCTTAGCAATTCAGCAGCCCGATCCATTATAGTTTATAATCCATTGACGCGCCTGCCCCACAGATGCAGACGATAAGATATTCTTGTCTGCAATTTCGTGTGGTTTTACTTCCTTACCCTTGGCCTGCGTGAATCCATGCTTCATCCAAAGCCAATGCGAGCACTTCCTCGGGTGTAATCAAATCGACGCACCGGGCACAATCTGACGGGTGATTTAGCCAATAACAGCCCCCATGGGGGCACCGAGTACCCAGAATCCTCACGTTCGGCCCCACCGGCGCTACCTTGTCCGGATTGGTAGCGCCCATAATGGTAATTAGCCGCGCACCGACGCTGGCTGCCAAATGCCCAATCCCGGAATCGTTCGCGACCACACATCCAGCCCTTTTGAGCAGCAACGCAACATCGGCCAGCGGCCGGTCACAAGCAATTTCGACTGACGAATGAGATTCCTGTTTGATTTTCTCCAAGAGCGCCCATTCAGACGAGGTTCCAACAAGGATGACCCTCTTGCCGTTATCCGCGCATTCACGTGCAACGCGCGCAAAATTGGATGGAGCCCAACGGTTTGGCAAACCTGAAGCACTCGATCCCGCATGAACGACAATCAAATCCTGGTCTGCCGGAGATAGATCTGCCTCCGGTATGTTCAGCGCGTAAGGCACCCGTGTGGCGGAAGTCCGTCCCCCGGCCCCACGGAGATTTACAACCGTCTCATGTCCCTCGCCGAACGCGAACGGTCTGTCATAGACAGTGTCACGGTCTGACATGTCGGGCGAACGCGGCCCCCGCCTATCTGATGCCCCCGAAACGAACGCAGCTAACTCCATACCAATATCGAACAGACCAATCGAGTTTACAAAGCAACAATCAAACCCTCTCCCGGCGACCGCCAACCTTTGCCATATATTACTTTTTGAGAGTGGGATTACGCAATCCGACTCCACATTAAAAAATGGAGGCATCACTCCGGAAACAATCATCGTCATTTCGCTGTTCGCAAACTCAGAGCGCAAATACCGAATCGCGGGGAGCGCCATCAACTTGTCTCCCAATCCGCCACTCAGCAAACATAGAACCCGTCTTTTGTTTCGCCTTGACCTCGACTGCCCCTTCAACCTCGCTAAAATGAATCTTAACCGCCAGGCGAACCAAGTTTTAGCAGATTCATTCGAGATCATCGAAGATTTATCCCAGCTAAATTCGAGCAGCCAGAAACGAGCTCCATCACGATTCCTTTCAGACTCCATCCCGCCACCGGATACAAAATCGATCGTCTAACAATGACACGATGCGGCTCGCGACGCGGACCCAAATTGGCCACCTCCCCTCCCTCTCCCTCCGTCGCTTCTTTTTCTCAAAGTCCATTCGCATCTCCGCGGCTTCCTCCTGGTTCAAGTGCTCGAAAATCAAACGGGCAACAGGGGCGTCTAAATTCCGCCCCACTCCTGCATAGTGGATGAAGGCAGGTCCATGCGGGCCGCTCAAAATCGACTCATACGCGGCCGGATAATCGCCTGCCATCGTAGATTCCATCCGGTACGGCGGAAGACATAGGTTAATTACTTTAGCCCCGCTCTGGTGGATCAACAAATTCGCTCCAGGTTGTTCACCGGAACTCGGCAACTTCCCCTTTCTTAGCTTCCAATTCCGCGGATCGGTCAACATTGTCTTGATATTTTCAAACGACACCAATGCGTTGCCTTGCGCAAAAAAACCAGAATTGAAATTGTCAAGCAGCCACAGGGTTGTCTTTGCCGCATAAAGCTCACCCGTCTCTTTTGTGAACGTCCAGCGGGTTTTGTTCCACTCCGTGTCTGCGACAACAAATACATCTTCCGGTAAGGGTGCAAGCCATACTCTCGGATCGCGGATATGAATTATATCACAATCGAAGAAGGCAGAATTTGATACTGTAAAGGCCAGGTATTTCCGACATAACGGCACAGCGTCAACGGAATGGACAAGCGCAAATAGTTCATCATCTTCCAGCCATTCGGCATTCTTGGGCAATGGGAAACGAGATTCATCGTAAGGAATCACATGAAGAGGCAGGTCACACCCAGTGGCCCTGAGGGACCGCTCCATGGCAAGGAACTGCAATCTGACTATATCGTTCGCCAAGGTTACTACGCGGGTGGCTTTCATCCCCTCGCGCCCAACGCACCTGCGAATTTAGGCGATTTGTTTTCAAATGCCAAATCCAGCCAAAGTCTTGAGACTCTTTCCAACGATCCCTGATCACGCCAGTACTTCGCGATTTGCACGGGGTCACGGTCTTCGGACCATTTCTTGCATTCAAGTTCCAGCGCGGCAACGAGGGATCGAGCGGTCCTCCGCTTCGACACACTGCCAAATTCACCCTCTCGAGTTAGTTCCCGAATGCCTGGCAGCGCTGGGCCGACTACGGTGCAACCGCAACAGAGCGCTTCGATGCCGCCGATCGGGACCGTTTCGAAACGGGAAGTGTACAAAATCACCTGTGCCTGCATCAGTGCTTCCCGCAACGTATTCCTCGGGACGTTGACACGGTAGTCAACGCCGGGGCGGCGATGCGCCCATTGTTCCATTATATTGCATTCACCTCTGCTAAAAATGGAGACCGAATAGCCGGGATTTCTTTTCAGAAAGCGATCCAATACCTTGACCATCAAAATTGGGTCCTTTTGGTGTGAGTCGAGCCGCGATGCTACCACAATCCGCTTCTCCTTTGCAGGCAACTCGCTTGCTTCGGTAAATTCTTTACGCACAGCAAATGGAACCACCGTAATTTTTCCGCACTGGTCTCCATTTTCCAGTCTGCTCAACAAGCTACAAAGATTACGCCGAGCCTCTTCCGAAGGCACGGTAACCACATCGGCGCATTTGATTAGAGAAACAAACCTGTCCACAATCGCCCACCACCCAAAAAGCACCTGCCAGATCCAATGAATATGAACACGGAGCCCATGGATCGTTTTATGTCGGCTGTCAGCCATTCGCGCCCTCGCGCTCATCGGCCAATGCCGGGGGCTAACTTCTCCTACAGTGTCGAACTCTATAATCAACCTTATCCTCGCGTCTCTGACCGCCATTGCCGCCTGAACAGAAAGCGACAGGCCATAGGCAATCACAACATTGGCATTCCTCCTTTGCCACCAAGCACTACTTCTCATTTCCGACAACCCGACCCACTCACAGGTTTCCAACAGATCTTCGCTTCCAGATAACCCCACGATCGCAGCCCGCACATAATAATCCCCAAAAGCTTTCGCAAGCTCAACATGGCATATAGCACCATCCACCACGTGCCCCTCTATTAATATATCCACTCGCTTTAAGTCTTTGACGGCCAAGCTCATTGTTCCTTAAATGCGAATCAAGTTGGCTTGGTGACAATCATGTGCGGAATATCCATACTTTTGCATATGAGGCGCTTAACGGGTCTATCGAACGCAAAATCGAGAAGTATTGCAACAATAGATGCCCCAAATAGGTAAAGGACCCCAAAAGTAGATAATTTAAAAACGAATATCAATTCAAAAGCAAACAGATGAAACAAGTACAGCGGATATGATATATCTCCCAAAAGCGAGCACGCTCTTGCCAAGCCTTTATGATAATGCACATACTGCGCAAAACCCACTCCAAGAATTGCAATTGTCCAGGTAACGGGCCACAAAAACATCAGGTGTGAATTGTTCTGTGCAATAGCACAAACCCCAATGCCGTAAGCGATTACTAACGTATTGTTGTTATGCTTTCCATGATATATCCAGAATCCTAAAAGCCATGCCCATCCAAATAATATGACATTAATTCCAAACAGTAACTCCGTGTAAAATGGAAGGTTTAAAAACCGAGCTAACCCGTAAACTGCAGCAGAAGCCCCACTTACAATCAATACGCTACGTTGTGAAGATCGCGCAATCAGTGGCGTTACAATATAAAAGAAGGCCTCTACTGAGAGTGTCCATAGGACAGGATTCGTAGCCGGGGGGCGAACAACAAATCCCTGAAGTAGCAATAAGTTTCCTATCAATTGTCCAGAGCCCGAGGGCGCAAACGTGTCGCCTGAGAGATTAATCGGCATTTTTTGCAAGATTAGCGGCCCTAACGCAGCCATTACGATTGCCAAAGCGTAGAGTGGAAATATGCGGAGAGCCCTTCGGAAATAGAAACCGTGTTGTTGCTTCGCATAGGAAGCAGCTATCGAATATCCGGAAATGAGCAAGAAGCCCAGGACCGCCGCCAACCCAGAGAAATTCCCTATTGCAAGCACTTTTGAATCGGGCCGAATGAACCAGGCAAGATGAGAGTCGGCAACGATAATCGCGAGAAGAAATCTTATCAAACCCAAAACGGGCCACTCCATACGAGTTTTCTCCCTCGGTTCAATATTCATAATGCCTATGGATAGCGCTCAGAATGTGCGTGCCTGAGAATAACGCGCCAGAATTGCACAACCCCTCAGCGCATCAATATATTCTAATCTAAATCCCCTCGTTGCTCTCATATCTATCCTGCTCGGCCGATTACTTGGCTTTCTTCCTCGTTTCACGCGCATTCTCTGGTTCAAACCTACTCTCTCACGCTCGGAGTGCGCAGCCGGAGTTTTTGGTTAACGAAATCACTTTCTTCAGATACTGACTATGAGAGGGCCATTGTATCAACAATTATCATTCTACGCAATTGCTCCGCCGAAACAGAACGTCCATCTGCGCGAGGCTAACACTAAATGCCCCCTGTCCGCCAAACGCGAATGGCTCGTAGTCATTCTCCTTCATAAAACGAACAACATCACCGAATAGGGCCTGGCCTTCGTAATACTCCTCCGCGCTCACTTCACATAGAACCCAACTGGCGGCTTTCAACGCTTTTCGAGCTCCCCTCAGCACCTCGAGTTCATATCCCTGCACATCAAGCTTTATCAAATCCGCTGTAGAAAGCTTGTTAATCCGCGCGTACTCATCAAGCGAAGCCACGTCCACTTCCACATCTTCGTATTTCGAGATACCCCAATCGTTTTGCCCCTTGGCCGTGATCGGCAGCAGGCTCGATGAGTCAGATGCAGACATTACTCCGAGGTTCGCCCTTCCTTCCAAACAACCAAGAGCAATCGGATGAATTGACACATTCCTCCATTCCGTGACCAAATCTAAGAAAGCTATTCGATGTCGCTCAAGTGGTTCAAACGCATGAACTTCCGCATTTGGAAACAGCGCCCGGGCGAGACTCGTAAACTGACCTCTGTTCGCTCCAATGTCATATATGACGCGAATATCAGCTGATGAAAGGATTTTCAGAAGATCAACAGTGTTAGCCGCGTGCCTATCCAACCAATCCGCGACTGTGCCCTTCAATTCCGCAAGGCGACGAAGGTCTGTTATTTTCCGCGTCATTCTTGATAATCGGAACTCAACTGATCGCAGTACACAAATCCATGCGTTCTGTATAGTATTGGATCTAGTTGCCATCATTTAAATCAAATGCCATTCATGCGGAATTAAATCTCGCGGCGGAACCTCCGCTCCTTGCCTCCAAACCATTGGAGCGACAACAGCTCCTCCCTTTCGATACACTAACCAACCCGCCCACCAACTGAACGAACTCGCCGCTATCACAATTCTTCGCGCCGACGCCATCAACCAGAGATCTTCCCAATCTCCCAGTGGTGGCTGTTCCATAACAAAGGTGGAATAACCCAGTCGTAGATTCTCCCTGCACCAGACCGGATCATCTGAAACGACAATCAGGCGCTCTATTGGCCGTACCTTAGCAAACAACTGCAAGGCCCTCATGTAAAATTCCTTACCGTGGCTCACGAAAATCTCTGAGAAACCCGGATTATGAATATAATCTCCCCGTCGAACGTGGATTACCACTGTACCGTCGCTCTGCGCAACCGTACGAGCACACTCTGTACGATCACTCAGCGCGAGTCGTGGCTTCATCTGCAAGAAGAGCTTCTCCGCTATCATATCGAAATATCGATACGATTGCCAATAGCCCCTCAAATACACCGATTTATTTATCTGATTTACTTCGACATTGAATCCATCTTCTTTATCCACAATCATTTTGGGAATAATGCCCGAGATTATGCGCCCAATTCGCCTTCCCGTTCGACCGGTCACCAACCTAATCACACACTCGTCTATCAGATCAGGCGACCGAGCCTCCAGTTGAAAGGCTTGAATTGCAGGTCGTGTTCCATGACTGGCACGATATATCCAGTCAACGTTAATTACCTCTCCTTGAATTCTCTCTGCAATTGATTTAGCCAACGCATATTGGAACAATTGATTTCCAAGGCGACCGTGGTATTCCACGTAAATTCTCGGCCTTTGAGCGACGAAACCCATTACCAAGTACCTCGTCTTTGGACACTCAATAGGTTAATGTTTCGACGCAAGCATTACTCGGACTCTTCGGCGATTCGATTTGCCAGTCATGGGGAACAAAAAATGAGCATAGACCACGCGGCCATTGAGCGCCTGGGGCAAAATCGTGAGGAATCACGACTTCAAATGATGCTTCACCATCCAACTGATCAATAGTTCGCTGCTGGCGCCTGCAATAAAGTGTCGCCTGAATTCGATATTCACCAACATATCCCGGGAACGATTCCACCAAGCATGACCTAAAATGACTTCCCCGCTCCAATCTGCCGAGTTCATTATAGCTCAATCGACCTGACGGATCAGTATAATGAATATAGCAAGACGCCCCCGTCTCGGGACACGTGACAAGAAGAGAGAGCGTTAGTGTATCGACTGGCTCAAAGCATTCTATTCCTATAGATATGCGCATTGGCTTTCCACATCGGTGTTGTACAGGGGGGTCCGAAACAATCACCGAACAATGAACAAAGCATGCTACCTCGTTCTTTTTGGCTTCTTTATTGGCACTGAAAGAACGCTTCGCGGCTTTGAAGTATTGTCCCACCGCTTCCACACTGCTTCCGGTGAATGCTAAGTTACCATCTGCCAGGTATAAACCACGCGCACACAAAGCTCTAACCGCCTCTAAATTGTGACTAACGAACAAGACTGTTCTTCCATCAGATTGAGAAACCTCTTGCATTTTACCCAAACATTTCTTTTGAAATTGAACGTCCCCTACTGCAAGGACTTCGTCCACTATCAAAATATCAGGCTCAAGGTGCGCCGCCACGGCAAATGCCAATCTCACGTACATCCCGCTGGAATAATGTTTAACTGGAGTGTCTAGAAACCTATCCACCCCTGCAAATTCTACAATTTCGTCGAAGTTCCGCCGTACCTCTGCACGAGTCATTCCCAAGATGGCTCCATTTAGGTAAATATTTTCGCGTCCCGTTAATTCGGGGTGAAAGCCGGTGCCGACCTCGAGCAAGCTCGCCACACGGCCCTTAATTCCGATTCTTCCTTTGGTTGGCTCTGTGATTCGAGAAAGGATCTTTAAGAGCGTCGATTTTCCGGCTCCATTTCGTCCAATAATACCCAGCACCTCACCACGCCTTACTTCAAAAGAAACGTCCCGGAGAGCGAAGAAGTCCTCGGATGCGGACGAATGCCGGTAAGTTGTGCTTGGGGCAGTTCCGCTTCTTGGGTTTGGCTTTCGCAATTTCCGTAGTGCGCCCCAGGGGGCTGCGACAGCATCCTGAATGGCGTGGCGGATTCCATCGCCGGAAGAACGTCCATTTGCGCGGCGAATGGTATACTTTTTCGAAACGCTTTCGACTTGGATGACGACTTCGGACATTGGAAAGGGACTTAATTTACGGGAGGGAGAAATCCCTCTTCAGATGATGTCCGCGAAGGTGCGCTCGGTTTTGCGGAAATACCAGGTGCCGATGGCGAGCAGGACGAGGGAAAATGCGATGGAGAGATAAAAGCCGGGCATATAGATTTTTGAGTTGCCCCCGAGAATGGCCCACCGGAAGCCGTCGATGACACCGACCATCGGATTAAGACTATAGAGCATAAATACAGTAGGGCCAAATTTAAGCAGGATAAGGTTGCTGCTGTATGCGACAGGAGTGACATACATACCGAATTGGACAAAAAATGGAATTACGAACCGAAAGTCCCGGTATTTCACATTGAGTGCGGTAATGATGAGACCGGGGCCAAGCGCAGCGAAAAAAGCAATAACGACAAATAGGGGTAGTACGAGCAAGTTCCATGTCGGGGCGAATCGATACCAGATCATCATGCCCGCCATGATCGTGAACGAAACCAGGAAATCAATGCAGGCTACGACGACTGCGCTTGCCGGGATGATCATTCGCGGGAAATAAACTTTCGAAATCAGGTTCGCATTCCCCACCAAGCTTTGGCTGGAGGTCGAAAGTGAGTTCGAAAAAAACTGCCATGGCAGCATGGCAGCGAATACCATGATGGCATAGGGCGCTTTTCCTTCGGATGGCAGGCCCGCTACTTTTCCGAAGATCACCGTCATGATCACCATGCTGAGGAATGGCTGGAGAATTGCCCAAGCGGCGCCGGCCACTGTCTGTTTGTACCGGATGGCGACGTCGCGCCATGCGAGGATGGCGAAGAGTTCCCGATACCTCCATAGATCGAGCCAGTAATGTTTCTCCGTCCGCCCGGCCTCCAACCAGAGATCGAATTCTTCTGATGGCGGCGTGGATGCCCGATCTGCATTCACGGGCTTTGATAATTCTTCTTCCGGTTGCAACGTCCCGATTATATTCGCGTTTTCACTCATCAGCTTTCAGCGCCGTTTCCATTTCCGTTCCCATTATGCTTGACCGTGGCGACCGAGAATCTTTGTTTGGGCAGATCGGACGCTTCCTTCCTCCCATAGTGGCCATAATAGTAGGCGTAGCTGTACCCCTTGCCGCTGAGGGAGAATCGATTGAGAATCAGTCCGGCGGGAGTTCGCCCGATATCGCCGAGGAGCTTAATGGCCCGCTCCGCGGCTCCGCGCGGGGTTTTGCCGGACTGGACTACCAGGCAGATCAGGTCGCTTGCCCGGGCTATCGAAAGGGTATCGCTCACGGCCAGCACGGGTGCGGTGTCGATGACGATGCGGTCGAAGTGTTCTGTCGCATAATCCATGAGCGGGGCAAATGTCTCCTCGGACATCAGTTCGGATGGATTTGGGGCGTTGGAACCGGCGGTTAGAATCCGGAGATTTTCGATCGGCCCGTCAACAATCGCGTCCTGAATTGCGGCCTGCCCGGCGAGCACATCGGTGAGGCCGGGCTTTACGTTCTTGCCAAAGATCGCGCGAGAGATACTGGGAATTCTCAGGTCTGCGTCAACCAAAAGTGTGCGCTGGCCACTCTGGGCCAGGGCTATGGCGAGGCTGCAGCTCATATAGGTCTTTCCCTCGCCGGGCAGTGCGCTGGTTACGATAATCTTCTTCTTCTCGCCCCGTGGCCCGAGTAAATTAACGGAGGTGCGGAGTGACCGGATGGATTCGCTCACGAGCGACGGGTCGTCGTTCAATATCTCAAATCGGTTGAGATCCTCCTTGTCTCGCTCTGGCACTGCGCTGAGGACGGGCAACTTCAGTGCTGTCTCGGCCTCGTGGACGGTTTTAATACCAGAGCTAAGCAGCACAATGCCGATTGCGCCTGCGACGCCAAAGATCAGGCCGGACGCAGCGGCCATGCCGACGGTCTGGGTGACTTTTGGCCGGACAGGGACGCTGGCGGCGACGGCAGATTCCACAAACTTCACTGGCGATTCATCCAGGCCTTTGGTGAGATCGGTCTCCTTGGCTTTAGAGAGTACCGAGTTGAAAAGGACCGTGTTGGCATCGAACTCCCGATTCAGCGCGTTATATTCGATGGCCTTCTCGCTCAGGTCGGAAGCCTGTTTCTCCTGGTCAGCCACCGCATCGCTCAGACGAGCCTCCGCCGCTTTGGCCCGCTCATAATCGGATGACAGCAGAGCGCTCCCGTTTTTCACGGCATCGCTGAGCCTATTCTGCAGATTGAGTAAGTTCGTTTGCGCCGCAATATATGCCGGGTGCAATTGCCTGTAGCGTTGTTGAATTAACTCGAAGTCCGCCTGGCTCTGGGCAACTTCATTGACCAGCGAGGAAACAGAGGGCAGGGCGGCTACCGAAGGGAGTTGCAATAGCGCGTTGACGTTATCCCCATCATCCTTGACGGCTGCCACGTCCGCTTCCAGTCGCATCCGGTCCGCGCGTGCCTTCCCCAGCTGATCGTTCAAGTCCTTTAAGCGATCAACGATCAAGTTCTGGTTTTCCTCCAGGGATTCCGCATTGTTCTGGACGCGGTATTCCTGCATCGCCTCCTCGCTCTTCTTGACCTTGTCTCCCAATCTCGCCACTTCCTCTGTTAGAAATTGATACGCCATTTGATTGGCTGACGCATGCTGTTCAATCCCCATCCGGATGAATTCCTTTGCCACGGTATCTGCCAGGATGCGGGCTTTCTCCGGGTCGGTATTCTCGGCGGTGATATCAATAAGCCGGGTATTCTGCCTTAATACCGCCTTGACACTGTTTTCGACGAAACCAATCGCACCCTCCTTCGTCCAGGACTGCCCATTCGGGAGCGTCGGCAGGAATGTTTTGTCATCCAGAAGATTGAGGCTGTCCACCACCCGCTCGTCGAGCGTCCGGCTCTGGATGCTCTCGACCATGGTCTGGATCATATCCTTGTCCATCATGTCCTCCGCAGCAGCAGCATCCATGTTGACGATGTTCGTTTGACGTTCCTCTACCATCAGCACGGCGCGCGATTGATAGACTGGCGTGGTCCGTTTTACGTAGATGACCGCAGCCGCCGTTGCCAGGACGAAGGTAAGCAGTACCAGCCACCAGTACTCGCGCACGGCATCCAGGTACTTTCGCTTATCCAGCGAAGTCCCGGTCTTCCCGAGGATCGCCTCGAGATCCAGATCAAATTTGGTGGGCATGGCTTAAAACCAACTCGCAGGCACGGTAATTACATCCCCCGGGCGGATGGGACACGGATCCTTCGCTTTTGCATCGGCGATATCCCGGGCATTCACTTTCAAAGTCACATTTCTTCCTTCGTCATCCCGCGTAATCTGTACAGCGGTGTACTTGGCGATACGCGTAAAGCCGCCGGCCATTCCTATGGATTGCAGCAGGTTCAGGCCGCCCTCCGCGGGCAGTTCGTAGATGCCCGGGCGGGCTACTTCTCCCATCACGGTAAAGTATTGCTTGGCCTGGGCCAGGATCGAGAGTGAGACCTGGGGATTCACGATATATCCGGCGTCCAATTTCTTGCGTATCAAGTCCTGGGCAGCAAATGCGCTGAGTCCCCCCACCTTGACCTGGCCCAGCAGCGGGTAAGTAATCTCGCCATCCTCGCTGATCTTGGAGGTAACCGCGAGGTCCGCCTCCCTGTACACAATGACGTTAACAATATCGCCAGGTCGAAGCACGTATGCTCCGGAGGCGCTCGGCAGATTTGGAAAGGCGGAATCGGCGGCCTGGCCCTGCGCAGCATTCCCTGTCGCCGGAAGGATGGGATTTGCCGCCGGTCCTACAGGAGTCAATGCGGAATTCCCGCTTTCCTGCGCCGCCATTGGCTGCGATAGAGTGGTACCCGCTGCCAGGAAAATCACCATCATGCGCAAGAAGTTAGATGTTGTTGCCTGGTTCATGGATGGATCGTAAAGTTCACGCCAAATTCAGCATGGTTGAATTCATCCTGGCCTGATTGATGATCAATACGGCAGTAGGTTCCAGCCGACCATCTGTCATTTGGGCGCCAGTCAATATCGAGGCTGAGAAAGTCCACGGTTTGATTCGAGGAAGTGCCTTGGGAATAGGTAGAAAGCTCGTAACCCCCGCTCAGGCTCAACAGAACGACGGACAGTAGAAGTTGCGATCCGGTAATTGAGACACCGTAGGTTTGAGGGTTGCCACTGCTGGAAACGTATCCGGGCTGAACCAGCGAGTAGGCCTCCGCGGTAAAGCGCGTTCCATCCGAGGGGTTCCAGCCCAGAGATGCGCTTACATCAGGGCTGAGTATCTGGCTGTGGGATAGGAACCGATAATTCAGCCCGAGGGAGGCGCTGGCGCTGAATCTCGGCACGGGACTCCATCCCAGACGAACTCCGGTCTGCAGATCGTCTTCGGATCCCGAGGCAGCACTGGAGATGGTATCTCCAGCCACGTACCAGCCCACACGCAAGGCCGGATCGAGCAACAGGTCGGCAAAGGCCGTGGCCGAATTCTGCTGGGTCGTCCCATAAGTACTGAAATACTGTGGCTGCACCGAAACATCGAATCCAAGCGACAGATTCGGGTCCAGCGCGTAACTTCCGGCGAGGTCCACGCCGCCCGAGATGACCTGGGCCTGCCCGCCTCCATAATCCGTGCCGGGCGCCTCGCGGAGATTGACAGTCGCCCTCAACACCACCCTGCCAGAGGGACGCCATTGGGCGGAGACCGAGAGTGATTGATCCACGCCGGAAGAATTGCCCGGCCCATTGCTCCAATCGTAGCCAGGAGCGTATTGGCCGCTAATCTCAAGGGGCGCGTCCGGCGAGCCGTAGTCCGCCGCCACCCCGCAACCAATACTAAAGGTAGAGTAATGATCGTTTTGACTCCCGCTATAAGCGTCGTAAGACCAGGCTGAGTCGCCGAAGAAACTCCATCTCAGTTTAGGCTGGTGCATGCTGAAGATGGCGATGTCCTCAAGCATACTGAAATTGGTCGGCGTCAATTCCTCCGGTTCCACCGGCGCGATCGATGGCGCCTGGACTTGCAAGGAATTCTCCCGGGCGCTGAATTCGACCTGGTTGCGGACTGTTTCCACAGGTGGCGGCGTGGGCGCGCCTTCCGGGGCAACCGTACTTTGCGCGAGAGTACAGGTCCGGACCAGTAGCCCGGCTCCAAGTCCGATAAAAGCCTGTCTGAAACTCACAAGTAGGCACGGGCAGATTCATTTTGCACCAGAAGTTCCTTGCCTAGCTCCACCTCCACCTGGCGGCCGAGAAATTCGATCAGGACTCGGACTCGCTCCTTTCCGGACATGAGCCGGGTAACAACACTTTCCAGCCCCATGAAGGCGCCTCCCGCGATATTCACGGGATCACCAACATTAATCGATGGATCGACTTCCACCACCGGGATGTCTCCTTCTCCGCCGACCCTGGACCGGAGGGACTCGATGACATCATCGCCTACAATCACCACCCGCTTCCCAAACTGCAGAATTCCGCTCACCGCAGCAGAATGCCGTACCAGCGCATGCCGGTGGACGAAATCAAAATGGGCAAAAAGATAACCCGGAAACATTGCCTCGAGAAACCAGACCGGACCGCGACGCGTTAATTTGCGGTAGCGAATCCGCGGGCAGAATACCTCCACACCGTCCTCCCTTCTCAAGCATGCGCCGGCGAAGTGCTCCCGTTTGGGTTGCGACCTCACGCAATACCATTGCGGGCCATCGAGGATCGATGGCTCCTCCGCTCTGGTACGCGACACATGGGCGCCGTTCTGGTCTAATTCATTGCCGTTCATATATACAGCTTCCAGTCATTGGGTTTTCAAAAGGGGCGCGAGTGCCCGCATGAGCTGACCCTGCCAGTCTGCAAAACGCTCCAATCGGTGAGCCAGATGCCGATGAGGTCCACTCAGCGAAAGTCGGTCCGCCATGACCCGTATCCGGTCGATCCTGATCCGGGCCGCGGACACTCGTGGCTCCAAATGGAAGCGAATCAACGATGCATTCACGCCGACAAAGTCGTCATTGACCGCAAAATAATCACGGCGATCACCGTCAACGGGCATTGCAATCACCACGCCCAGGTTCCTCAAATGCCGCAACCCGACACTCACCGATCCCGCGCTGATGCCGCGTTTGCGGCTGATCCCTTCAAATGTCAGCGGCTTCTCGGCGGCAAACAGGATGCCGAATATTTCACCGACCGAGCGGGGATATCCCAGGAGCCGCGCAACGGCGATAAACATTTGTATTGCCTCCTTTTCCAAGGCGGCTACAGGATCTTCATCCGGAGCAAGTCGGTTCACGCTCCCGGAAATTATGTCCGCTGGGCGCAAGCGATTCTGGGACGTAGATCCGTCTTCGGTTTGTTTTAAAAACTTCGAAATATCCGGAGAGAAGCTGCCGCCCTTGGTTCCATCCCCCTCGGATTCTGGAACCTTGCCCTTGTTCTGTACGCCTCTCGGCATCTGATTGTGAAGCCGTGAAGGGCCATTGGCACTACAGCGGCGCTTCTCGGAAACACGGCGTTTCTATCTTGATCCAGTTAGGCCCGCAATTGGCTCTATCGGAAGTCGGCCGTGGATAATTATGCATTCTTGATGTCAGTCATTACCTACATCCCAGGGGCAGCCGTTGAGGCAGATAAAAAATTAACCAAAGGCACGCCAATACTTGGTTCGCCTCGGAATGCATCAATCACGATCAGCACCCGCTTGCCTTTGCCTTTTCCCTGCGGCTAATGTCCGCTCGCGGTATCCGTAATCCGATTGCCCTGGCCATGACGCAACCCAAGTTCGCACTTTCCGTGGCCATCTTTCTGGCTCTCAGTGCGGCATTCCTTGCTCCTGTGGATGCAGGCACACTCCATGGGTTCGTACTCGCCGGCACAGGCGCTCTCCTTGTCCTTTTTCGGCCATGCCACCGCTTGCCGCGAATGGCTTTCGCTGCAAGCATCGTTCTATACCTATTCTGTCTCTCGGCATTTCTTCCGGTCTCCTGGATTGGTGTTCCGGAATGGCGCCGACATCTTGCTTCCTCCGGTGTCATCGAACTGGGGTCGCTTGTCACTCCCCAGCCCTGGCACACCGTTGCCGGGTGTTTCCTGCTCGGCGCAAGCATCGCGACCGGACTCTTCCTCTTAACGCAGCCCGTTGATGCGAAAGCACGCGCATGGCTGGCATCTGCCTTTGCCATTGGCGTCAGTGCGTATGCCGTCCTCGGCTTCTATGCGCAATCCAGCGGTTGGATTTATCCGGGCACCGAGGCATTTCATGATTTTGGCTTCTTCCCGAACAAGAATCATACGGCTAATTTCCTGATGCTCGGCGGAATTGCTTCACTTGGCGCCTTTGCGGAATGGCTGAGGATGCGGCGATTCTGGGAGGCGGTGATCATTGGGGCAGCAGGGGTCGCGACGACGACCGCCCTGATCACGCAATGTGACTCCCGGGCAGGTACCCTGTTCTTCACCCTGGGTGTGCTGTTGTGGCTCGGATGGATCAGCTTTTGGGATCTTGACCGGCGAGTGATTGTTGGCTGCTGGATCGCCATCATTGTGGTCGCGACGATCCTTTTTGCCTCGGACTCCGCAGCACGCGTCCGTCTTGAAACCCTCGCAGGCCATGCAGTTTCAGGCACCAGTGAAAGCACTTCGGCCGGTGGCATGCCAACTCCCGTGGCAGCCTCGGACCAACTCGCCAGCACGTATGACACGCTCGATTTCCGCATTCTGATCTGGCGCGACACCCTTAACATGATCCGGGCTCAGCCCTTGACGGGTGTAGGTCTCGGAAATTTTCGATACGTCTTTCCGCAATTCAGGCATTTCTCGCGGACTGAATCACTCTGTCTGCATCCCGAAAGCAGCCTGCTGCAACTGGCGGCAGAAGCGGGTCTCCCCGCGCTCGCGGCCCTGTTTTGGTTGATCGTTGCGATATGGGTGGGCACACGCACAAACTTGTCCGGTGGCGCCTCTCTTGTGCGTTCATCACTCGCCATCGGGTCTGCAATGTTCCTGCTCCACTGTTGCGTGGATGTCCCCGGGACCCGCCTCGGAACCCTTTGGCCCGCCCTGGTGGTATCCGCCCTTGCCCTTTCGCCCGATGCTCAGAAATCGAAACAAAGGCCCGGCAACTCAAAGACCGGCGCCGGATTTATCTGCATGGGAGTACTAATGTCCTGCGTAGGCCTGTGGCTGGTTTCCGGAGGGCTGCGCCAAAACCCCGGTTCGGGACCGGCAGCGGGATTTGAAATGCAACAGCGAATCTACAGTCTGAACCAGGCGGGGGATCAGGACGACGCGCTCGGCCTCGCAACGCAGGCAATCCGTACAAGCCCACTCGAACCGGAATTCTATTTCCAGGCCGCCACCCTGGAACTTCAGTTTATCAGGACCCGACAATATGCAGACTCACTATACGAGGCAGAACGCCTCATCGAGCCGATCAGAACCCGAACGCCTCTCCGTCAGGCCACCTATTGGATGAAGGTGGATCCCGCAAAATGCCTCCCGCTCTTTGCGGATGCCCTTCACCGAGCATCCGTGATGCCCTTGTCACCCAGCCGGATAGCGCCGGATGACATCTACGGGCAGGCATTGAGGATTACCTCGGGGAAACCCGAATTTCGGGAGAAGCTGCGTACACTAGCTGCAGGAGCACCCAATCTGTTGCTTCTCTGGCTTCAGGCCGGCCCCCCTGAGAATGCAAACACCGAAGTCGGAGAAATCCTGAAAGAGGATCCCCTCCTTCCCCACTGGGACGACAGCGAACGCCGTGCCCTTCTGCGCCTTTGGGATGAGCGCGGAGGAAGGCCAGAAGTTCTCAAGGCTCTGAACGCGAGACCTCAATGGGACGCGGCCGGCTGGCCCTTCCTTGCCGCGGAGGCGGCGAACCAAAGAGCCTTCCAGACCGGATGCGCCATCCTATTCAAATACGTCCAATGTCCGGCGGAGCCAGGGCGTTCTCAGAGCCAGGATAATGACGATACGGGCCTGCTCCGTTCCCGTTTTGATGATCGACCCACTCCTGAATCAGCTGAAGCCCTCGCCCGTTCTTACTTTCAGGACCAGGATTTCGACGCCGTCCTGCAATTGGCCAACGATGCCCAGCAGGCAAATGTATCCTCACCGGCCACCAGCGCCCTTGCGTACCACGCCGCGGTCCGCCAGGGCCATTGGGACGTAGCCTGGCAGTGGGCCGTAGAATTTGTGCGACAAACCGATCCATCGGCCGCACCGGAATAACTCCGGGTACCGCCTGCCTGGAGGGACGCACAGGATGCGACTCGATGCACCGAATACTCCTTTCACTCCGCGAGCCTCGCGATGCCACATTGCCCTCTGAGGGACTCAAACCACGAAATAGAACGGCCCATTCTGTCCCCACAGAATGGGCCGTTCGCAGTCGTTCCCAAACTAACAAATCATGAAAGCTTCCGCCGTTGGGCACGCCTGCGCATCTGCTCCCACATAATCAGCATGGCACTCCCGAATACCAAGCTGACATACGCAGATGGCTCAGGGACTACGGAGTAGTTGTTAAAGGCAATTGAGTTATTGCCCGGATTGCCACTATTGAGGATGTTCCAGGTGACGCCGGCTTCGCCAAGGGTTTGACCGGTATTCGAATAGGTTCCACCGAAAGTGCCCGAGGATGAGATGCCAACCGCAGAAATCGTCGAGGTGAATGTTCCAAGAGCGAGGCTGCTCGACACTGAAATATCGTAATCGGAATTTCTGCTAATCGTGATCCCCGTGCTGGTCTCACCGCCCCCCGTATTCCAATCTACATCCATGACTGTCGAAGGATTGTTCGTATCAGGAACGAACAATATCTGGAAGAGCAACAAGTCGGTAGGGGTGCGGAATGTTACGCCGAACGCATCATTGTTGGTGTATACACCGCCTGATTCCGTCACATCGTATTCCATGGAAAAATTAAATGCGTTCGCGATCGAAACCGGGTCCCACAATTCGACCGTGTTCTGACTCGGGGCCAAGCCCACAAGGCCGCCCATAATCGCCCACTGATCCCCTGGATATTGCGCTAGATTGGAGCTGGCAGGCAGGATGGAGTCGGTCGGCTTCGCCGGGTTCGCATCGCTGTTGGTATTGGTGGTGATCCAGTCGAGATTCTGATCCGCATTGTAACTTGGATTGCTTATCGGATTGCTTGGCGGCAACTCCGCCGTGGTGAAGGAACTGAGGGTATCCCCCGCAGGAAAATCCGTCGTGTTGTCAAAGTTCGTGCTATACGTGATTGGCGGCGCCGCGAGAACCACTGGGGTGCTCGCAAGGAAAACGAGGATGGCAATACGAAAGGGTGTCATAATGGACGATTGTTTTGTTTGTCGGTTCGGTTGCAGGGTTTTTGCTTTCCAGAAGCCACTTTCAGTTATTGGCTGAGCACCACTGGGCCAGCCACCACAAACCCACTCATTGGGGGACCCTCGATGGCCCCAGGTGATAAAAGAACGCTGCTTCTTGATAAATTTATCGGCATGGGCACACCCTAGCACAGCCGCTGATGCCGATGGAAGATGCATTAGGCTCAATAACAAATGCGCATTTTAGAATCCTCCACGTCAGTCTTTCCCTACACGCCAGGCCAGGCACTGATCCCGCGACTTAACGTTCCTACAACCATCCAGTGGGGGGTACCCTGGAATCCAAGGGCCTGCCCATTCGCTGCCCGAGGGAGCCACTTGCGTCGTGAACCCGGCTCTCTGGTGTCACACTCACAGGCAAAAAAAAAGACTGTGCGCTGATTGAACAGCGCACAATCCGAGAATTCTTTGATTTCAGTAGCCGACGGCTATTGGCTCACGACCGGTGCCGCCGTTGGTGTCGGCAAGTCGATCACGACCACCGGGGCTGATACCCGGGCCGCAAATGCCCTGTAACCGGTCGCCAAAAGTACCAGAACCGCGAGCAAGACGCCCAACCGGATCTGCAATGCGTATGATTTCATGAAGATGAGAGTACCACCGCGGAAGTGGGAGTGAAAAGGGCCCAGTAGCTGAATAGCGGATGCGCCTTTATAACACTTTAAAGTAGGCCTTTCCCTACACGATATCAAAGCCCCGCCAAAACCGAATCCGATGAGTCCATCCAACGACCGGCATAGGTACCTCCTGCCGTCCAGCTATCCCGTGGTAACCGAGCCGTCTCCCATCCGAGATTCGCCGCCTAAACGGCCCAGTCATACATTGCCCTTGTCTCGACACTCGATTGTATCGTGCTAGAAATTTATCCTTGAGCCCGGCGGATGGAAGTGCTTACCGGTGTAATCATTTCCAATGGTACGAGCTATACATGGGCGGGGTTTGACACGTTTTTCGTCGGCGGTCCTGGCGATCCAGCAATGGCACGGTATTGAGGATTTCGCGGAATGCTGCCTCGCTGCGATGCGAATACTGCTCGACTCGGATTTCTATGCAGTCAACTGGGTCAGAGATCGAAAGATCACGAGCCTTGCTGCGATTCATCCCGCCTTTCCTGCAGAAGCCCCAATGGAGCTTCTCAACAAACACATCCAGGAGCACCCGTTGTATGCACAAATCTGCAAATATGAACCCGATCTGCTTGACGTCGGCCAATGGTCAGAATTCACGACGGTTCGTTCTTTCAAGCAGACCGCACTCTATCACGATTTCTTCAGATTGGCAGGGGTGAAATACCAGCTCGCGATGACGTATTGCGCTCCTACAGGCGCGACATTCGCGCCGGTTTTCCTGCGTCGCGACCACGACTACCGCCAGACGGAAAGAGATTTGCTGTGTCTATTCGGTCCCCATCTAAGGGGCGCTTTTCTCCAAATGGTTGCAACCGAGGAACTTCGCGATGAAGCCACGCTGCAGAAGATTACCCTCAACGGTGGGGCGGCAATAGTCGTCGACGAGTATGAAAAAGTGCAGTTTGCGACCGACGCAGCATGGCGGCTGGTCCACGATACTTTTCCGGAAACTCCTGAAGAGTCATTGCCCATTCAGATTCTCGAATGGCTCCGCCGCAATTCTGAAAAGGGGGACACCCTTGAAATCGACCGTCCGGAGGGACGACTAATCTGCGAATACGGACCCGCTGTTCCGTGGAATGGTCCCTGGGCAAAGAGGCTCAACGGCGGCCATGAGACTGGAGTCAAAGTGCGGTTGTTGCGGTTCAAGGAAGAGAAGCGTGCGGCTGAATTGACCGCGTTGATGCGCCTGGGTCTCACTCCACGCGAAGCGGAAGTTCTACACTGGATGATGCAGGGGAAACGGAACGATGAAATTGCAATCATCCTGGCAATCAGCCCCGCCACGGTGAAAAAGCACTGTGAGCACCTTTACAGCAAACTCGGGGTCGGCGGCCGGTCCGGAGCGATGACGATGGCCTGGGATCTCATCAAGACAATATGACGTGTAAGCTTGATCCCGAAATCGCAGTCAAAACGGGATAGCCCAGCCATGAAGCAGCACATCATTTTTTTAGGCAGGGGAATTTTTCCTACATTAGTGACCGTGTTGCAGAATGGCTGCGCGAACAATTCCCTGAACAACAGCTCATTCAGGTCGATATCCTTCAGGACGTAATCAAGCCCTCCGGCACGGTCGTTTTTTTCCAAAGTGAGGGCATCGATTGTTCTCCGTTTTCATGAGAACATTAGTGAGAACGCCCACCCCTGTCCAAGCTGTTCTGAGTTGTCGTACCCCTCTGTTTATGAGCCTTCCAGCCCCGTATAAGCGTGCAATGTGGGTTCGATTCCCGCCGGGGGCACATCTCCTTTATTCCGCTCGCTTCAATGTTCTCAGCGCCGCGTCATCGCGCAAACCATCAATGGCCACGTCCACTTTGTTCCCGAGGCACGCCCGCACACTCCTGATCTTCCTGATGAATTGCCTAGCCGTTACCGCGGCTGTTGCGCAAACGCACAAGGCTGTCGAATTCAATCTTTGGGCAAATAATCCGCCCGGGATGGTGGCTGGGGCCACGCCCGGTGCGGACGATGGCACTGGGCGCTATCGCAATGTCGGTATTCCCGGGCTGCTGGTCTATCTGCCGGCAACACCGCCGCCAGCGAATGGCAGGCTCGCACTCATTGTCTGTCCCGGGGGCGGGTACACCCATCTTACCCGGCTGGTCGGAGGCGACGGCTCCGTGGATGCCTTTGCCCCCAAGGGTGTGGCCGTGATTGTCCTGAAATATCGCACCCAGCCTCCATCCGCCTCGGTGGATGCGGATGCGCTGGCGGATGGAAGACGCGCGGTCGAGTTCGTCAGAAATCATGCAAAGGAGTGGGGGATCGATCCGCATAGGATCGGGATGCTGGGCTGGTCGGCTGGTGCGAATCTCGCTCTGAACCTGGCCAGCCATTTCGATGGCGGTGATGCCGCCGCAGCCGATCCGGTCGAGCGCGAGAGCAGCCGCCCTGATTTTGTCGTGCTGCTCAGTCCGTGGCCGTCAAGGCACACGGTTGCCGACTATCCGATCGCAAAAGATGCTCCGCCCGCATTTATCGCCTCCGCAAAGGATGACAAGACGGCGCCCGTCACGTTTGCTGAAGCTGTCGGGGCAAGTTACACAAAGGCGGGCGCGAAAGCTTCACTCTGGATTGTCGATACTGGAGGCCACGGCGCGTTTACAATCGGAGCGCCCGGAGATGGCGGCAAGTGGATCGCCCGGTTTTGGGCCTGGCTGCCGGGGATTGAGGGAACGACCGGCCAATAACTAATGGACGGGGTCCCAGTGATCGGGCCCGCCGAGCACGGATTCCACAGTTATTTTCCCAGCTTCCGCAACCGGCAATTGCCGGGACCAGCCAACGCGGCTGCCGGGGTTCGCGCCGGCCCCGGTCGAATTGAATTCCGCATAACGCGCCGTCTTTTCGCGCGCCGGATCGTTCCAGTTGAACCAACCTTCCGGACGAACCACGTCCGACATCGTTGTATTCAGGAAGATGACGCTGCCAAACGCCCGCCATGGACGGCCAAGATAAGTTTTCAGACCGGGCGCATCCCCCGTGATCGCGCAATCCGAGAACACGAATCCGAATGGCTGGGAATCCGGCGTCGACGCGGCGGTAATGTAACCATTGCCCGTGCAGTGAATCTCGCACCGATCAAAGAACGCGGTCGCCCCGCCAAAGATAAAGTCAGTGGCTCCTGTGATTGAACAGTTTTCGAAATACTGCCGGCCCCGGTTCAGCAGGATTGTATCTTGATAACCCCGGAAGACGCAGTGCTGGAACACGTCGCGATCGCCATCCACCCGGATCGCCAAAGCCGGACCCACTTTGCCTGAGCTGTTCTCAAAGGTGATATTGCTTACCGTGAAATCGTCGGCATCGATGTCGGCCGTTGGCGTCCGGAAAGTGCCGATCTCCTTTCCATCAAGGCCGATCATTTTCGGGCCCAGGGCGAAAGTAATGACCGTCGTTTTTGGGTCTTCTCCGATCAGATGAATGAACCGCTTCTCGCGCTGGACATAAACAAGCTCCTTGTAAATGCCAGGCTTCACAAGGATCACCCATGGTTTTTCCGCGGAAGCGGACTGCGGCGCTTTCACGATGGCGTCCTGCACCGTGCGGTATTGCCCGCTTCCATCCGCGGCAACGACGGCGTCAGGCGGCGGTTCGGTCGCCCCGGCCGCAATGGCACACATCGCGAGAAATGGAGCAAGAATCCTTACACGGATGAGTGGCATGGAAGTGGTAGGTAAATGAAACATAACTGCAGCCGTCGCCGGGTGAATTGATCGTTCGAACCAGCAATCCTACGGCGCGCCGGTCACCGTGGCATTATACTCGGTTTCGTTGGGGCCGCTGGAGACTTTGATCGAGCAGCCGTTCAAAAAGTTGATGTCCGCCGCATTATAAATATCCATCCCCGTCGTTGCTGTAAGGGACACGTTACTCAGGGTCACATCATTGATGGACTCCTCCGGGAGGCCCCAGAGCGTACCGGCCGCGGTGGCGCCGGTAGCCGTTAGATTTGCAATGATGATATTCTGCCAGATGGGCGTCGTACTGGTAACCGGCTGGGCAGGGTCCGATGACGGGCTGCTGGGCAGCGTGGGATAATAGCTGGTGATCGAGATTGGAGTCGGCACATTCGTCATCGTATTATTCGTATAGGTGAGGCATTCCACCAAGCCGCCACGGCCTCGCGCGGACTTCATTCGAATCCCGGTGGTTGTCCCATTAAACGTGCAGTTGTTGACGGTTACATAACTGACGCCGCTTTCAGTGATGCTCCCGATCGAACATCCGTGCCCTACTCCGAATGTGCAGCTCTCGACATCAATGTCGTTCCCACCGGTCACCACATTGTCATCTCCGTCCGTGATACTGCAGTGATACATATACACGTCGTTCGAGGACATATCGACGCCATCCGTATTGGCGTCGGTGGCTTGCCCCTCCACGGCCAGCGTGTCGATGGTGAACCCGATGAGAGTCACATCGGTATCCTCCTTGACCCAAATGTGCTCCTCAGGCGAATCGGTCAATGTGATTCCGGTAATTTCCACGCGAGTGGCGTTATTCAAGACAACCTCCTGGGGCCGGGTCACCGATGAATTGGCCGCGAATGCCGTCCACCAGGCCTGTCCCTGGCCATTGATGGTTCCCGATCCGCTGATCTCCACATCGGTGGCGCCAGATGGACATGTGATGAAGGGCGTTGTCCCGGAGGGCCACGTCCCATACGGCAGCATCATCAGAGTTGCCCCGCTCGCCAGGTTGAGATTGACTTTCTTTTCAAGTGTAAGCGGCCCGCTTAAATAAGTACCCGACGGCACCAGCACAGTGCCGCCGCCGGCCGCCGTAGCCGCATTGATGGCGGCCTGAATCGCCGTCGCATTATTGGTCGAGCTGGTCGATGCCCCATAGGTGGCAATATTATAGGTACTGCCAGTGATGGATGGCAATGGAACGGAACCCGGCGGTGTCCAATAGCCCGCGATCGCCGCAGTGGACGCGCCTGCGCTCTCGCCCGCGCTGTTCAGGGAGACGACTTGAAGCAGATTATTCGATTCCGCGGGCAGGCCCGAAACGGTATATGACGTCACCGTCGGGCTGAGTGTAGCGATGGTTACCCAGGTGCCCGCGCCATTTTCCTCCTGGATCAGGTTGTTGCTGGCGTTTGTCGAATTGTTCTTCCAATTCAAGATGACTGCGCTGCTTCCGGTCGTCGCCACCAGGCTGTTGGGAGCAGTGGGAGCGGCGGTGGGCCCGGGATAAGTTGCCGGATTCAGCTCATAGTTCGCCACAACAACCCCGCCGACCGGCTGGCTTCCGTCATAAGCCTGGATTTTAATCGTCTCGGACGAACTTACGGTTATCGGGCCCGTATAGAGAATTGAACTGTCCGACGGCGCAGATCCGTCAATCGTATAGTACAATTGCGCTCCGACGGGCGACGTTATCGAAACTGTCTGGGGACCGCTGAGCGTGCCCGAGGCCACGCTGACGGACGCGGTCTGTTCCACCGCCAATCGCATGAACGCGGCTGGTTTGGACGTAACCGGAACGGATGACACATAAGTGTAGAGATAGGGATCGCCCGCTTCGAGAGGGGCGGTAATGGAATACAAACTGAGGTTCGCCTGGCTCCAGGTTTGTGAATCCGTGCTGGACTCCGGCACATAAAGTATGTCGGACGGGGCGTTCACGGAAGGAACGGAATAGGTGAGCGCCGGATACGACAAGCCATCCTGCGTAACCAGTGAAAAAACGGGCAATCCCGCCGCCGCGCATTGGTAGGGATTTAATCCCAACGCATATTTCATGAGATTACTGATCCCATCGCCGCTGGGGTTGGCAAAAGCCCCGCTCACATTGGAGTTGGTTTGGTCGGCTGGAGTGAATGCGCCTGCCTTCCAGGTGTCATAGGTATTCGCGTACCCGGTCGGATTCGCAACAGGATAATCCAGTACGGCGTTACTGCTGGTGACCGAGAGTCCGGGATTGGTCACGACTGCATCATAGCTTCCGGCATCGTCATTCTGCACGTTAAGAATAGTCAATGAATCCGTGGTGGCGCCGGAGATCGTTGACCCAAAGCCTGTGGGGCCGTTGGCAAGATTTGCGCCGTTTTTTTGCCATTGGTAGGTCAGGGTCCCGGTCCCCACCGCCGCGACAGAGAGGGTGAGATTGCCGTTCAGCGGCGCAGCCGGAGCCGCCGCCGGCTGCGCCGTGATGGTAAGTGTGGGATACGGAATGATCTGGAAGCCATTGACGATATCATCACCCGTGATCGTATTCGGCCCTGTGGTGAAGCTGATGGTACCGCTCGAACTCGAAACAGCATCGAGGGTGCCCCATGTCGGTCCCGCGGTCGAATTGCTCGTCCCGGGGGTCGCCGGGCTCGTCAGGCTGTAAGTAGTGCCACTAAGGGAAAAGATGTTCCCTGAGTTCCCTCCAGGCACATCCACATAGGCGGGGCTCCCGGCAGGCAGGTTGGCCGTGGCGAGGTTAAACCTTGCCCCCTGCCCATTGCTGGTGGCGGAGCCGTAAAAATAGAGAATGTATCCCTCGTTCGGCTGCAACCCCGTGATCGCGCAGGTCATGGAATTGCCGCCATAGTAAACGCGGACCGCCTGATCCATCAGTCCGTCCGGACCCAAAACCGTGTTGCCGCCGGTTGTGCTGGTCGGCTCGATGCGTCCGGACTCGTTCTGGTTAATGGTGACCGTCAGATGCACGGAGGTAGCGGTGCCAGTGGCGCTGGTAAGCGCGATATTGTTGGCCGAGTTCCAGACCAATTCTTGATTCGTGCTGGTCGAGGTCGTCCCCGGATTTGGCAGCTCGATCTGGTTCCAGACCGTGCCGGAAGCCAGTGCCGCGGCGCTGTAGTTCCAACCGCCGCCGGGCGGCTTGATCGTTGTCGTCGTGGCGCTCCCCGGCGTCGTCCCGGCGGTGCTTTGGGCGCTCAAAAAGGTCGCGAAAACCGAGGGATTCTGCGCGCTGGCGTGAAGGCTCAATGCGCAGCAAATAACGGCTGCCGCAATGAAGCCGCGGAGAAACCGCCCAGGCCGCGAAAGCCTGGCAATTGGATTGGCGAAGACCGCGGGAAGGAGGAGAATCGAACGCATGCTTGTTTGCTAACTGGGGGGGACGCTGCAAGAATCCTACATGCACCCCGCAATCGTCTCTAGTCGGCATTCTGCAATTCCTATCCAAGGAGAGGTGTGCCAATTTGCTTCGCCGCCCATTTCTTCGTGGCGCTCAAGGCATACTCACCGCATTCGCCGGTGCATCCGCCCCGATTTCCACCGCATCCTCCGGTATGTTACTCCCTTCAATGCGAATGCCGGCCGACGCTTTGCCTTTTACTTTTAAGAAAGGACGCCCGGCTGGGGGCCCACCCGCATTCCGGATCAGACTCTGCGAAACATTGTCAAAATCAAATTCGGGCCCCGCGGATGGAGCGATCTTCACCGAGTCAAAAACGAGGCCGGTTGCATTGCTGGCAATAACACCCTTCAGCGAAGAAATCGCGACGTTTTCGAAGCGAATATTTGAAACCAGCGAATCTTCCAGCCCTGTGATCAATATCGCGGCCGGCGCGCCGTCGACTGTCAGGTTCTTGATCTGCATATCGCGAAAGATGGGTGGCTTCCTGCTCGCGATCGGGATTTTATCGGACCCGTAACTCATGCTCAGGATCACCGCTTCGTGCTGAAGGTTCTTCCCTTTCACATTCTCCACCCACACGTTCTCAATGTAACCGCCGCGGTCCGGGCGCGACTTGATGCGCACAGCATGGTCTGTCCCGTCGAACTCACAATCGTGCATATACACATTTCGCACTCCTCCTGACATCTCGCTCCCGATCACCAATCCACCGTGGCCTTGCGTGGCGGAGCAGTAACGCATTACCACGTTCTCCGTAGGCTTGTTGACACGCCAGCCATCCTCGTTGTAACCAGACTTCAGCACCAGGCAATCGTCCCCTGTCCGGAATGTGCAATACTCCACCAGCACATTCCGGCAGGAGTCCGGATCCATCCCGTCATTATTAGGCCCGTGTGTGTCCACATGCACGCGGCGGACGATCACATTCTCACAATAAATGGGATGGATCGTCCATCCCGGCCCGCTGGTAATTGTAAATCCTTCCAGAAGTACGTTCTTGCAGTTCACGAAGCTGACGAAGCTCGGCCGGATTCCCGCTTCCGGAGTGCCAAAAACCCGTTTCTCCACCGGCACACCCTCGGCCGCCATTTGAAAGCTTTGGCCCTTTGGCACGTTCTTCCATGCCCACCAGGCATTACCATTACCGGTGAGCAGGCCGGGTCCTGTAACCGCGATATTTTGGCAATCCCGCGCGTAGATCAACGGGGAGTAATTGTAAATCTCGATGCCGCCATCACGGACCAATACCGGTGGCAAATAGTCTGCAAACTTATCACTGAAGATCACCTCGGCCCCTTCCTCCAGATGCAGGTCGATATTACTCTTGAGATGGATCGGCCCCGTCAGCCACCGGCCGGCCGGCACCACGACTTTTCCACCGCCCAGTTTCGAGCAAGCATCAATTGCTTTCGCAAAGGCATCGGTGTTTTTCACCACGCCCCCTTCCACCGCACCGTAGTCGCGAATATTGAATGTCCTCGCCGGAAACACCGGACGCACGAGCTGCGGCATCGCAAACGGCGCATAGATCGGTGCAATCGCCTCATTGCTTGTATCGGCCGCTTTGCCCGTGGCGACAGCCAGGAAGGCAGCCAGATACAATGGAACGCGAAGACGGAGTAAGTTGAAATTTCTTCTCATGATTTGAATGGATAATGTCACGCCGCGCCGTTACGAGCGGAGTGCTCCAGACTGTCATGGCCGGCACGAGTCGCCATGGCGTCGCCCCTATTGACTTTGCCAGACAGGAGGGCGGGCACCTCGGAACCGTCCGTCCCATGATGCGCCGCGGGAGCCCCGTCCAGCTCGAGCGGAGCGGAGCGTGCAGACTCAATGCAGTTACCGACCTTGAAATACGGGAAGTCCGCATGGCCGGACATGTCCAGCATATCCCGTGAGAGGCAATATAGGCCGATCTTCGCGCCTATCCAGAAACCGGGTCGTGCAAAAAATTCCGGACCGATTTGGAAGAAGTCCCCGTCCTTGCCAGGGAGTCCGAGCTGGCACGCTCCGCCGCTGCTGACGATAACTCCCAATCGCACCGGCGACCCTCCCGGCAGCAAATACTCCATTTTCGCGTCGCAATTGGTCAAGAGTTGCAACTTATACCCGTCTCCCACCCTGCTTAGGTCCAGGGCCGCGTAGTCCTTACCCATCACGATTAATCCGGCATGCACACTCCGGTTGCCCGCGGGGATCTCCAGCGCGGTTTCCATTGCAAAACGACGCGCTGGGAACTTCTGCAAAAGCAAATTGGCGACTCTCCTGAAATCACTCCCGGGAACAAACTGCGGATAGAGCCGTAAACAGCGGCGGCGCTCGCTGAGCGAGTACCACTGATCATCATGATTCGCATGCCATTGCCACTGGAGACCGAGCTGCGGCCCCTGAAAGTCGTCGGTCGTTGGCGGCGCCGAGGGTACGCACTCCTTTCCGACCTCAGGTTTGCGGTGGCGCAACACCGGCTTTCCAACCCCTTCCTCGTCCTGATTCACGCCGATCAGCGGCCAATCGTCCACCCAGCGTACGGGTTGAAGATGAACAATCCGCCCGTAAAGCCCCGCATCCTGAAAGTGAAGAAACCACCACTCTCCGCCCGGAGTATCCAGAAGCGCCCCCTGGTGCGGACCGTTGATCGATGTCCCCCGTTGCGCGAGCGCAATCCTTTGCTCATAAGGTCCGTAAATATCTCGGGAGCGAAAGATCACCTGCCACCCACTGGCCACGCCGCCGGAGGGCGCCGAGATATAGTACCAGCCATTTCGCTTGTAGAATTTTGGTCCCTCCAGCGCCGGGAGGTTCTCATCGATCTGCGCCACAATTCTCCCCGGGCCGGTGATCTCTTGCAGGTCCGGTGTTACCGGCCGCACGTGCAGCTTATTCCTGGTACCCGCCCGCGAGCCCGCATAGGCATGCGCGATATAGGCTCCGCCGTCGTCATCCCATAGTGGACACGGGTCAATCAACCCTTTCCCGGCCAATAGGAGGCGCGGCTCCGTCCATTGGCTGGCGGGATGATCCGCGGTAATGACATACAGGCCCTCATCGGGGAGCGGGAAGACGATCCAGAATTTCTTTGCATGGTACCGGATGGATGAGGCCCAGATTCCGCATCCATGCTGGACCTCCGCGTAACGCAAATGCGGCAGGTTTTTCACCCCATGATTGATCAGGGTCCAGTTAACGAGGTCCCGCGAATGAAGAATTGGCAACCCGGGCGTGCAATTGAAGCTTGATCCAATGAGGTAGAAATCTTCGCCGACACGAATCGCGTCGGGGTCCGAATAGTCCGCAAACAGAACGGGATTCCGATAAGTACCGTCGCCACAGTCAGGCGTCCATGGCTCCGTCCCCGACGGCTCGTCCGCCTCCGGTTGCGGTCCAGAAGACAATGGGGTCTTGCTCATTCCGTAGCGAGCTCCCCTGTAGGATCGGCCGCTGGCCCAGTGGCCGGGTGGCTGGTTTCTGGAATCAGCGGAATCAAGATATGGACTGCAAGCAGCGCCAGAAGATAAGTGCCGGAAAAGTAACCAAATACGTACGTGTAATTACCGGTCCTTTGCAGGATCATGCCCGTCAGGCCGTTCACAAAGCCGCCGGTCATATAGCATACGAATCCGCCAAGCCCGATCACCGAGCTAATCGCCACTTTTGGCATCGTGTCTGAAACCACGCTGAATAAGTTGGCCGACCACCCCTGGTGGGCAGCTCCCGCCAGCCCGACAACGAGCACCGCCACCAGGACACTCCCTGCATGCGGCGCGAAGAACACCGGCACGACGCAGAGCGCGCAGATAAACAGAGTGCTCTTCCGCGCCTTGTTAAGTGCCCACGATCGTCGTAACAGCGCGGCGGCCAGCCATCCGCCCCCTATTCCCCCCACCGCGGCCAGCGCGAAGAATGCGCCCGTCCACCACCCCGTTGCCTGAAGACTGAGGTGAAACCGCTTCTCCAGGAAATCAGGAACAAAAAACTGGTAAAACCCCCACGCAGGCCCCGCAAGCGCGCTCGCCAGCACATAGGCCCAGACGGAACGATATCGAAACAACGAGAGCCACGGCACCTTGACGGTATTCTCCTCAGAGCCGCGTTGTCCGGCGCGGATGTAAGCAAGTTCCCCGGGGCTGAGCCGCGAATGCTTCTCCGGCTCGTCATAGGCAAACCACCATGCAATCAACCAGAGGAATCCAAATGTGCCGGTCGCATAAAAGGTCGGCGGCCATCCCAGATGAGCATACATCAGCGGAACCGCGATCGGGCACAGGATCGCGCCGATATTGGTCCCGGCATTGAACCAACCGGTTGCGAGCGCGCGCTCCCGCACGGGAAACCACTCCGCCACCGTTTTGATCGCCGCCGGAAAATTACCACCTTCCGCAAGTCCGAGCACCACGCGGGCGCCGATAAAGCCTGCCGCAGTCAACGGCATCGCCAGGGTCATCCACACAAGACCTTTATGCGCCATGGAATACCACGGGAACTCCATGCGAAACTGCTGCTCCTTCCCTATGTACTGGATGAATCCGTGCGCCACCACCGTCACACTCCACAAAAACACAAACAGCGCCAGACCCCGCTTTACCCGGAGCCGGTCGATCATCATGCCGGCCAGGAGATATCCAAACGCATAGGCAAAGGAGAAAAAAGCCGCGATATAACCGTACTCCTGATCCGTCCAGCCGAGTTCGGTGCAGAGCGGTTTCTTAAGGATTCCAATTACCAGCCGGTCCACGTAAGTCACGGCCACCAGGCAAAATAGCAGCCCACAAATAACCCACCGGTAGTTACCTGCTTTTGATGAGGGTGCGGCAGCGGCCATCTTGAGTTCTGTGGCGATCATGGCTCAATGATTCTGCAAACCGCCGCGAGCGCCGCAAACACCGCAATGCGCGACGGTTCCATGATCGATACGCTCTGGAACAGGGCGAATCGCGGGCACATCTTGATAAAACTGCGCATCTGAAGGTTACCAGCTATGGGCTCTTGCAAGGGCAAAGGCAACCGCTGGCGGACCATTTGCAACTTCTTGCATTCATTTTGCATATTATTACAGCGAATCCGCCGGCTCATATCCGCCGCCGGCATCATCGGCCGCTCAATGAAGCACCCATCTTACTTCCCTCGCTGTGCCTCCTTCCGGTATTCGGCGGGAGAAATACCCCGGTGCTGTTTGAATGCGACGAAAAAGGTATTCATGCTGGAGTAACCGCTGACCCGCGCGATGGTCTCGATCTTCTCGTCCGTCTCCGAAAGCATCTGCGTGACAATCCCGAGCCGCACCTCCCGGAGGTGTTCTCCCGGGGTGCGCTTCAGATGGTCGACGAATGCCTGATGCAACCCCCTCCTTGACATTCCCGCCGCCCTGGCGATTGCATCCACGTCAATATCCGCGCCACAGTTTTGCGTGATAAACTCCAGCGCTTTCAACAGCCCGGGATGCTGCACGGCAGTGAAATCGGTACTGCGGCGCGTAATTAGGCGCGCCGGCGGGATCCGGATCGGTTCCTTCGGGATCGGACCGCCCTTCATCAATTGGTCGAGGAGTGCCGCTCCCCGGTATCCGATCTCTGCGAGGTTTGGATCCACCGCTGTAATGGCCTGCTGCGCACTCTGCGGCAGTAGAAGGTCATCCTCGATGCCAATGATCGCAACGTCCTCAGGCACATTCAACCCCGACGCCTTGCATGCCTCCTGCACCTCGACCGCCAGCGTCCCGTTTGCGGTAAAAATGGCCAGCGGTTTCGGCGAATTCCGCAGTTGCATGGCCAGCCATGCCCGCTGCTGCAGCCAGGTTCTATCCTTCGCTTTTTTGGACGACTCGTGGGGCTTGATCCACTTGCAATTCCGTCCCTGCTCAAGCAATGCCTTTACGAACCCGCGGCCCCGTTCTTCAAACGTCCAGTTTTCGCTGTCGCTATAATAAATAAAATGCTGGAAGCCGCGCTCCACGAAGTGGTCCGCCGCAAGCTTTGAAGCAGCCCCGTGATCCATGATCACGTGCCCAAAGGGCAGGCCGGGCCGTCTGAGGCTGAAATCAACGGTCGGCTTTTTCAGGGATAGTACAAACTCGGCCAGGTCGTCCTCCCCGGCCAGCCACGCAAGCACACCGTCTCCCTGCCATCCTCGCGGGATGACAAACTCGTGGACAATGCTGGCTGCCGATATGTGCCAGTCGTGCGCCGCCGCGTACTTGGCGATGCCTTGCACAAGTCGATGATCGTACCAGCCAAGCGCCAGTAGAATGGTGGGGGATACATTCACCCCCGAAAGGCTACAGCAGTGCTTCCAAAAAAAAAGGCAAATTGCATCACTTGCCCCGCCTGGCACTCTGCGTTGCCGGCTGGCTCCGGGCCAGGCTGCGCCGCGAGATATTACGCGGCCGGCCGGCCATCCCCATTACTTGATTGTTACTGTTATCTATCATTTTACTTACATGCCATGGCATGTCGGGGTTGCGATTTTGACATAGGACGAAACTCAGTAAGTAAAACGCGTCGGCCGCACTTATTCCGATTATCCTATCAATCGCATCCATCCACCGGCCTCGGCGCGCGGGGCGAAGGTAGTGCCATCAATGGTCAGCGTGCCGCCAGAGGGGACGTACATCAGCTGTGTTAAAGACGATATCGTTCAATGTTCCCCGCGCCCCATTTGGATTGTGCGTACCGGCAGAGGTCAGGTTCAACTGGCTGTTTAAAACAAAGCTGCCCGCATTCGCCAGCGCGAGCGGCGAGGCGGTCGCCATCAGCAGCGCTACGGCAATGATGGAATGCCAGCTCACGGAATCCGATACACCCCGGCGGCTCGGATAATTATACACTCCCAACCGCGATTTGGCTCCTGCGCCGGATTCCAGCCCCCAACTCCCGCTGAAACATGCAAAAACGCGACTTTTCGCGCTCCCGGTAGTTCAACGGATGTACGAGACTTCCAGATTTGATTGACCTGCGCAAAACGGTCCCTGTTCCGGTTTGCCACGAAAATGGAGACCTCACATAATCAACCGACAATCCCCAACCCTGATGTCCCATCGCACTTTTCCTGGAAGCGTCTTCCTCTGCGTTTCCCTCCTCCTCTGCGGCGCCATTTCCAATACGAAGGCCGACCCTTTCACACCGCCCGCCTCGCCGCGGGTCACGCTCAATTTCAATCCCGGCTGGAAATTCATCAAGCAGGACGTCCCCGGCGCGGATGCACCAGGCTTTGACGACTCAAAGTGGGTCACCGTCAGCACCCCGCACACATACAACGACGTCGACTCCTACGCCGATTTCATCTCCCACAGCCACGGCGAGGATCACCCGTACATGGGCATCGCGTGGTACCGCAAGCACTTCAAGCTGCCGCAGAGCGCGAAGGACGGGAAAGTATTCATCGAGTTCGAGGGGCTGAAACAGGCCGGACATTTCTACGTCAACGGCCAGGATGCCGGCTTGTTCGAGAACGGCGTCACCCCTTGCGGCATCGACATCACGAAGTTTGCGACCTTCGGCGACCAGGAGAATATCATCGCCGTGAAGGTGGACAACAGCGACGGTTACAAGGAGGTCGCCACCAACACAGGATTCGAGTGGATGGGCCGCGCGTTCGATCCCAACTACGGCGGCCTCAATCACGACATCTGGCTGCATCTCACCGGCAAAGTTTACCAGACCCTCCCGCTCTACGAGAACCTCCAGACCACCGGCGTCTATATCTATCCCTCGAATTTCAACATCGGCGCAAAAACCTGCGACGTGAATGTGGAGTCGCAGGTGCGCAATGAGGACGAGCAGCAGGTGGTCAGCCTCTCCGTCGCCGTCGTGGACAGGGCGGGCAACCTCTGCGCCACCTTCAAGTCCGACGATTCCGACATGGTGGAGGGCCAGACCGACACCCTCACGGCCACCGGCCACCTCACCAACACCCGCTTCTGGGACCCCACGAACCCTTATCTCTACGACGTTTACACCATCCTCTCCGTGGGCGGGAAGGTGATCGATGTCGTCAAGAATACCACCGGCTTCCGGAAGGTGGAGCTGCGCGGCGGCGCCGGCACGGGCGGCGTTTTCATTAATGACAAATTCGTCTACCTGAAGGGCTATGCCCAGCGCTCCACCGACGACTGGGCCGGCCTCGGCGAGGCTTACCCGGACTGGATGCACGACTTCAATGCGGAGCTCATGCGCAGCAGCAATGCCAATTACCTCCGCTGGATGCACATCTCCCCGCAGGCCGTGGATGAGCGCGCCATGGACAAGTACGGCATCGTCAATATCTGCCCCGCCGGCGACAAGGAAGCCGACGCCCAGGGAGCGCAATGGGACCAGCGCATGCGCGTGATGCGGGACTCGATGATCTTCATGCGCAACCATCCCAGCATCTGCTTCTGGGAAGCCGGCAATAACGGCATCTCCGCGGATCACATGAAGCAGATGCTCGATTGCAAGAAGCAATGGGACCCCACCGGCGACCGCTTCCTCGGGTGCCGCGACATCAAGGATCCTGTCGCCGCGTCTATAACGGAGTACTTCGGTATCATGATCGGCGAAGATCCCTCAAAAGATCATCGCACCGGCCCCGCGGACCTCTTCCGCACTTTCAGCGATCAGCGCCGCGACCAGGCGCCATTCCTCGAGGCAGAGGATTTCCGCGACGAGGCCGCCCGCCGCTTCTGGGACGATTACTCCCCTCCCCATTTCGGCTTCAAGCCGGGCCCGAAGGATACTTACCATTGGAACTCGGAGACCTTTTGTCTCGCGGCGATCAATCGCTACTGGGCCTATTATTCCAACCGCATCTCCAATACCGACCCGAAACATGCGAAGTGGGCCGCGTACGCCTCCATCTATTGGTCGGACTCCAATGCTGACGGCCGGCAGGATAGCAGCGAGGTCTGCCGCGTCAGCGGCAAGGTCGATTCCGTGCGCCTGCCGAAGGAGGCCTTCTACACCTATCGCGTCATGCAAAGCGACAAGCCGGCCATCCACATCATCGGCCACTGGACTTACCCGGCGGGCACCAAGAAGACGATGTATGTCGTCTCAAACTGCCCCGAGGTGGAGTTCTTCGTCAACGGCGTCTCACAAGGCCGCGTGAAACCGACTGACGGTTACCTCTTCAGCTTCCCGAATATTCAGTGGCAGCCCGGCGTGATCAAGGCCGTCGGCTACGCGGACAGTGGCACTACGGTCACCACCAGCATCGCGACCGCCGGCGCGCCCGCCCGCATCAAGCTGACGCCGATCCTTGGGCCGAATGGCCTGCAAGCGGACGGCTCGGACGTGGCCCTCGTCAATTTCGAGGTCGTCGATGCCCAGGGCCATCGCTGCCCCACCGACGAGGCCCGCGTCGATTTTAACCTGACCGGCCCCGGCATCTGGCGCGGCGGTTACAATAGCGGCATCCCCCACTCGATCAATAATACCTACCTGAACACCGAGTGTGGCATCAACCGCATCTCCATTCGTTCCACCGAGGAGCCCGGCGCCATCACCCTCACCGCCACCCGCGATGGCCTCCAATCCGGCACCCTCACCATCGAGTCTCATCCCGTCGCCATCAAGGACGGCATCGAGGCCGTGATGCCGCAGACAATCACGCCGTAAGGACGAAAGTCATTAGAACCCGTCGGCAGGTTCCGTGTGCCGTTGCAGCGTGCGCCCTTTCTCCCCGGCCTGCAGGATGAGACTGTTCGAGAGAATCGCGCGCGGAAGGAAAAACGGCACCCCCGCGTGGCTCAACTTGATCGCCACCCATTCGTTGCAGACATACGGAAAGTAAAACCGCTCGCTGCTCGAGTAGAACCGGCTGTCCGCGTAAAACCCGCGCCGGAGAAACACCCGGCGATGATCCGGCGTGAAAGCGAACGAGCGATTGACCTCGTCCAGCAGCTTCGCGAATTGCTCCCGGTCCAGCCATAGCTGCACAAGGTCGCTGTGCGGAAACCGCCGCCCGATCGCCCCATGGATCGGCACCACGTGCAGCGCCGCGCGATTGGGAAAGATCGCCTGCAATAGCGTCCACCATGTCGACGGCCCGATGTAATCCGCCTTCGCCCCAAAGCCTATCGCCAGCTCGTCCGCATCCGGCGACCCGCTGATTTCCCCGCGGAACGGCACATCCCTCGCCCGCAGCACAATGGAAGTGTGAAAGTCATTCCCCAGCAGCCATACCGGAAATCTCTCCACCGCCTCCGCCCGCATCCCGCAGAACAAAAAGATCGCGATGAGAGGCTTGAGATGCTGCATGGTTTTACGGCGTCCCCGGCGGATACCACCGGTAAAGCATCATATAAACAATCACACCGGTCACCGAGACATACATCCAGATCGGCAGCGTCCAGCGCGCGATGCGGCGATGCTTGTCGTACCGCGCCTTAAGCGCGGGGATGACCGTGCAGATCACCATCGGGACCGTCACCACCGCAAGGAACGTGTGCGAGATCAGCAGCGGAAAATAGAACATCCGGATCGGTCCCTGCGCCGTGAACCGCGTCACCAGCCCATGCCGCAGGATGTGATTGGTAACATACCCAGCCAGAAAAATCGTCGAGCTCACCAGCGCGCAGCTCATCATCACGATATGCGGCCGGGTCCGGTTCGAGCGGATGAACAACCAGCCGATGAAAAGAAACACGCCGCTGATCCCATTCATCGTCGCGTTCATCAACGGCAAATTAAAAGCCAGGATAGGATTCATGAGCAGAGAGAGAAACCGCGATGCGCCGTGCGGGCATCAGCGCCGGCACACCATCAGCAGCGCCATTACGAGCGGCAGATAAAGAATGGACGCGAGGAAAAGCCGCCGCGCCGATGCCCGGCTGCGATGCTGCAGGAAAAGCACCGCGCAAGTCAGCATCCATCCATCGCACGCCAGCGCCACCGCAACGTAAATCGGATGCGCCATTCCCATGAACGCCGGCAGCAGCGTCACCACCGTCAGCGCCACCGCACAGCCCAGGCTCTCCGTCGCCGCCTTGATCCCCGCAATGTCCCGCCGGCGGAGCATGAAAAAGCCCGCTTGCGCGTATTCGTCGCGATACATCCACGCCAGCGCGAGGAAGTGCGGCATCTGCCAGAAAAAAAGAATCCCGAACAAGATCCACGCCCCCGCCCCGAGCGACCCGGTCGCCGCCGCCCAGCCGATCACCGGCGGGATCGCGCCCGAGATGGCGCCCACGGTCACACACCACGCGCTCTTCCGCTTCATCGGTGTATAGACCGCCACATAAGTCGCCAGCGTCGCCGCCGCAAGGCCGGCGCAGAGCGGGCTCACGCGGTTCAGCAGGTAAATCAATCCCGCCACGGCCAGCAGCATCCCCAGCCCCAGCGCGGTCACCGGCGCCATCCGGCCCGCCGGCAGCGGACGATCCTTCGTGCGCCCCATCAGCCGGTCCACCTTTCGCTCGATGAGCTGGTTGAAGACCGAGGCGCTCGCCGCCACGAACGCCGTCCCGAACATCACGCGAAAGAACAAAAACCAATCCATCCCGCGGCTCGACCCAAACCCAAACCCCATCGCCGTCGTCATCAGCACCAGCATCGTCAGCCGGGCCTTGGTCAGCATCATCAGGTCCCCCAGTACCGTATAAGTCTGCGGCTCCTCCGCCACCACGATGACCGGCGCCTCAACGACGACGGCCGTTGCCACTGCCGCGGTTGCGATCACTTCAGGCGGCTTCATGCGTGGGCCTCCTGGTACTGTTCCTGTTTCCATCCGCTGGAAGCCGTTTGCGAAACTGCGCCCAATCTCGTCGCCCGCATCGCCAGCAGCAGCGCCGTCGCCAGCACCGCTGCGCCATTCACCACATGGAGGCTGGTAATCACAGGCTCGCGCGCAAACCAAATCACACTCGCCCCGAGCGCAATCTGCACCACCACCGCGCCCAGCAGCCCAATGCCAATCCGCACCAGCGGCGGATACTTCCGCCCCGCGGTAAATACGGCCCCGAGCAGCGCGATCATCGTCAGCACCACCACCAGCGCCCCCACGCGATGCGCAAAGTGAATCGCCACCCGCTCATTGAGCATCGGCGGGATCAGCCTTCCAAACGCGAGCGGAAAATCCGGGATCGACAGCCCCGCGTGCAAATGCCGCATCACCGCCCCGATCATCAACTGGCAATAAATCACCCCCACCATCGTCCAGGCCAGCCCCTTCACCGCGCCCAATCCTTGCGATCTCCCTTGCGCCGGCTCCCAGTGCGGCGAGAGCGCCGCCGCCATCACCACCGTCAGGCAGAGAAACGCCTGCGCCGTGCAGGCATGGATCATCGCCAGCACCGTCGAGACCTCCGTCACCCGCAGCCCACCCAACGTCCCCTGCACGCACACCAGCAAAAACGCGCCAAACCCCAGCCATTGCAGCCACGGCTGTCCATAACGCCAGCGGTCCTTCTCAGTCGTCAGCAGCATTACCACGAATGCCGCCGCGAATGACCAAATATTGAAATGCATGATGATCAATCCGCGCGTATGCGACTCCTCCACCCCGCCGAGCCCCGGCACATGCGGCAGCGTCATCGCCACCGCGCCAGTCACCGCCGCGCACACCGCCAGCGCCGCCGGCACCGCCCAGCGATTCCGCCAAATCCACGCCACCAGCACCGTCGTCATTAATCCCACCCCCGACGCCCAGAGCCGGTGGGTATGCTCAAAAAGGATTCCCCCCACCCAGCGGTCGATCGGGAAAGTGAACATGTTGTAACCGTAGCTCGTCGGCCAGTCCGGGACGGACAACCCCGCGTTCGTGCTCGTCACCATGCCGCCGAGAAAGATCAGGCAGAAGGTCGCCCCCACCAGGAGCTTCGCAAACCACGACAGCCATGGATTGATCGGTTGCATCACGTTGCTAAATCGGTCGCCGGCACGGGTTCAGGCTTCTCCCCGTGCATTGGCATCCGCCGGAACGGGTCCAGCTATTTGGTCCCTCCGGCCGGGGCAGCGGAGGCTGCCGGCGCGGCCGCGGCAGGGGCGGCGGGCGCGACCGGCGTCGGGTTGGCCAGTTGCTCCTCGTCATGCAGCCAGCTCTGGTAATCCGCGTCGGTGTCCACCACCACCGTCGCCCTCATCAGCGCGTGGTTGGCGCCGCACAGTTGCGCGCACACGATCTCATACGTGCCGAGTTTCACCGGCTTGAACCAGATCGGGATTTCCGAGCCCGGGATCGCATCCTGCCCGATGCGCATCGCCTCGATCGAGACACTATGGATCACATCCTTGGAGGTGATTTGCAGGATCACATTCCGATTGATCGGGATGTGCATTTCGTTCGGCGAGATAAAGTCGTCCTGTCCGTGCGGATCCGCGGGATCGATCCCCAGCGGGTTGCTGCTGGAGATCAGGCTCGGGTCCTGCCGCCCAAACACGCCATCCGGCCCCGGATAATGGAAATTCCACTTAAACTGCTCGCCCACCACCTTGATCGTGATCGCATCGCCCTGCGGGAAATGCAGCACCCGCTTGGACCAGAGCGGAATCGCAAAGCCGATCAGCAGCAGCACGTCGATGAGCACCACCATGAATTCGATGTGCGTCGAGGCCTTCGTCCGGACCCCGTAATAATCCGCCTTCGGCGACCTGCCCTTGCGGAAGCGCCAGAGCGTATAGACAAAGAAAATCGACCAGCCCACCGCCAGCGCCAGCATGAACCAATGGCAGAACTCCAGCATGTGATCGATGGTGTATCCATGCTCCGAGGCATTCGGAGGCATGCCCATCAGGCGGTTGAGGCTAATTGGAAACATGATTCGGGCTCCCCTTCGTCGTCATCATCAAAATCGTCGTTATTTCAAAAGTTCCGTGTAGGCCGGCAGCGGCATCGCCGCCCGTTTGGCCAGGTAGCGCATGAAAAAGCCCACCCCGCCCGCCATCATCCCCACCATGCCGAGCATGAAAAAGATCGCCCCGTTGATCGCCGGCCGGACGTTCGGGTCCTTGCCCCCCATGCAGGCGTCGCACGCGCGCGCGGCGTGCGGCAGCGAGCAGAGCGCCACGGCCATCGCAAGCATCAGGAGACGTGTCAGCTTTGCCTTCACAGGATGAGTTTCCGGGACTTGCGGATAAACCATATCCCATACACCGCCACCAGCAGGCCAAACGCCGCGATGAGCGTCCCGAACATGGGATTGAATCCCATCTCGAACACCGCCGCGGAGAGGCCGAAGGAAAACAGCGTCACCAGGCTGATGAAAAAGATATGGAAGCCGCGCAGGGACATGGTGTGATTAAAAATTGAGCCGGATCGGGTCGCTGAACGCCAGGCCGGTCAACGCGAAGAGGCCGATCGCAAAGAAAAGGGTGATCAGCAGGAATCGGTAGATCGTCCACTTCTCGGATTTCAAGTGCATGAAGATCAGCGCCACCAGGCTCGCCTTGATCGTCGCAACGATCATCGCCACCACGATATTCGCCTGCGGCGTCCCGAAGTTCACATAGGACAGCCCCACCGTGATCAGGGTAAAGACCATCAGCAATCCCCCCACCAGGAGGTACCCCTTCACATGGGCCTGCACGTGATGGGCCGCGTCGTGATCAATCGCGTGTTCGTGGGAATGGTCGGGTGTCGGTTCCATGGTTGATTATAGCAGGTAAAAGAGCGGGAAGACAAAAATCCAGACGAGATCGACAAAGTGCCAGAACAGGCCCACCACCTCGATCCGGTTGGCAAGATGCTCCGGGTTCGTCTTATACAATTTTGAGCCTGGGAACAGGAAGTACGTGAACACGATCAACCCGGCCAGCACGTGCAAGCCGTGCAGGCCCGTAATCAGGAAATACACCGCAAAGAAGGCGTTGTGCTTCGGGTAAAACATGCTGGCGAATTCAACGTCCGCCTTGTCAATGACAACCCGTTTCTCAACCATGGCCCGCGGCACGAACGATGGACGGTCCATCTCCGGATTGGTCGGGTCGGCGTAAATTGCGTCCACCTCCTTGAAGACGTACGACTTCGCATTCGCGTCATCCTCGGACCCCGGCTCAATATGGCCGGTGATCTCCACTCGCGGCGGCAGGCCCTTGGCCTCGAGGTAACTGTTCCCAAGGTAGGGCTCATACTTCACCAGGTCATCCTTCTTGATGATGACGCCAAAGTGATCGAACTTCTGCGGCCACTCGTAAGTTAGCTTCACGATCAGGAACAGCGCTCCCAGGGCGATCGTGATCGCCATGTAAACCTTGTACCGCGTGAACTGCCGCATCTTCAGCGACGCCCACGCGAGCACCACCGTCACGGACGATGCAATCAGCACGATGGTGTTCATCGTCCCCACCGGCACGTTCAGCAGCCCGTGCGGCCAGTAACCCGGCAGCGCTCCCACCCGCAGGAAGACATACGCGGAGAATAACCCGCCGAAGAGCATCACTTCCGATGCGAGGAAGAGCCAGATGCCAATCTTGGCATTATAGAGCCCCGTATCGGGCCGGGCGGTTACGGTGTAAGGTATTTCCATGAGAAGCGTTTAGTGACCGTGCGCTCCGGCGTCGGTGCGGGGACCCTTCGGGTCGCATTGGGAGATGAAATCGACGTCGTGCCCCGGCACGCTATACTCGTATGGGCCGCGGTAAACGGCCACCGGCTCGGAGAAATTCCCATGCGGAGGCGGCGACGGTGCGGCCCACTCCATCGTTGTGGAATTCCACGGATTATTTCCAACCTTCCGGCCGAATTTCATGCTCCAGAAGAAATTGAAGATGAACGCAAACTGGAACACGCCCATGATCCATGCGGCCTGGGAGATCGTCGTGTTCCAGTGGATGACCGGCTGGTTCAGCGTGTAGATGTGGCCGCCGTCGGAGCCGCGCCGATGCATGCCGGCCATGCCCTGGAGGAACATCGGGAAGAAGACAACATTCATGCACACCAGCGTGCCCCAGAAATGGACATGCCCCCAGAAAGTGTTCATCATCCGGCCCGTTGCCTTCGGGAACCAGTAATAGACTCCCGCGAAAATCGCGAAGATCGTCCCCGGCGCCACGATGTAATGGAAATGGGCGATGATGTAGTAGGTATCGTGCAGGTAAAGGTCGGTCGAGTTGAACGCCAGCGGAATGCCCGTCAATCCGCCAATGCCGAATTCCGGCAGGAACGCCGTCGCGAAGAGCATCGGCACCGTGAACCGGATCGAGCCGCCCCAGAGCGAGAGTAGCAGGCACGTCAGGATGATCACCGACGGCACGGAAATCAGGATCGTGGTCGTCTGGAAGAACGTGCTGACCGCCGCGCCCATGCCCGTCAGGTACATGTGATGCGCCCAGACGATGAAGGAGAGAAATCCAATGGCGATGACCGCCGATACCGCCGCCTTGTAGCCCCACATCGGCCGGCGGGTGTTATTCGTCAACACCTCCGCGATGATCCCGAGGCCGGGCAGGATGAGCACGTACACTTCGGGATGCGCAAGGAACCAGAAAAGATGCTGCCAGAGCAACGGGCTGCCGCCGCCGGACACGTTCACGAGCGCGCCGCCCGACGTGACCCCATGCGGGAGGAAAAAGCTGGTGCCGAACACCCGGTCCATCAATTGCATGAACGAGGCGGCCTCCAGCGGAGGAAACGCCAGCAACAGGATGAAAGCGGTGACCAACTGCACCCAACAGAAAAACGGCATCCGCATATACGTCATCCCCGGCGCGCGGAGCTGGATGATCGTGGTCACGAAATTCACCGCGCCCAACAGCGACGAGGTGATCAGGAACACCATCCCGAGGATCCACATCGTCTGGCCGTTAAACATGATGTGCCCCGGTATGCTGTCCGTGAGGTCCGCCAGCGGCGGGTACGAAGTCCACCCCCCCTTCGCCGGCCCAGTCGGACAGAAGAAGCTCACCAGCATGATCACTCCGCCAATCCAGAAGGCCTGGAAGCTTGCCATGTTGATCCTCGGGAAGGTCATGTCCGGCGCGCCAATCTGCAGCGGCACCACGTAATTGCCGAACGCGGCGAACGCCACCGGCACGATCCCGAGGAAAACCATGATCGTGCCGTGCATCGCGCCCAGCGAGTTGTAGAAATCCGAGGTCATCACGCCCGCTTTGCCGCCGGAGTTCATCCCGTCATTGCGGATCACCTTGGCCAGCAACGGACCGAAAAACGGCAGCGGCTCGCCGGGGTTGGCGATCTGCCAGCGCATCATCATCATCAGGCAGAAGCCGAAGAATAGGAACGCCAGCCCGGTAATCCCGTACTGGATGCCGATCACCTTGTGATCGGTGGAGAACACGTACTTCTGCCAAAAGCCCAGTTCGTGATGCTCCTCGTGGGCTCCGTGCCCGTGCGGGTCGTGCGGATCATGCGAATGGATGGCGGCGGATGTTTCCATGGAAAAAGATTTCTAGCACTTGCCCGCGGAGAACGCAAAGCCCGCGAGCGCGGCGGTCACAAACAGATTTGCGGGCTGGAAGCGGCTGGTTTCCATGCTCATTTTGCGGGTGCGGCGGCTGCCGCTCCGGGCAGTTCCTTGTTGGCCGGCACTGCCAGCAGATCGCTCTCGTGCCAGGAATCGGGATGACCCGCGAATTCCTTGCGGGCGTCGGCAATCTGTTCCGGCGTGATCTCGCCGCCGTGATTCCCAAAACTACTTCTCACGTAGGTCAGGATCGCCGCGATCTTCTTGTCCGGCAATTGCGTCCCCCACGCCGGCATTACGGCTGCGCCAAATTGCTTGCCTTCCACCGTCAGGGGACCCTGGACCCCCTTGAGCAGGATCATCCCCAGCCGCCACGAGCCGCCATTGACATATTCCGACCCTGCCAGCGGCGGAATGGTGCCAGGCTGGCCGGTTCCATTCACCTGGTGGCACGTGGCGCAATTCGCCGTGAAATACGCCTGGCCCAGCTCGGCCACCGAAGGACCGGTTTCCGCCGCGGGACCGCCCCCGCCGCCACCGCCATACGGTGATGACGTCTCGCCCGGATGAACGGTGTAATTGTCCGCGCTGAAATAGGACGTCCCGAATCCGCCGCTGAAGCTCGTCCCCGCCCAGAAGATCGCCACGCCGCAAAGCGCCATCAGCCAGAGCGGCATCGGCACGGTGCCGGGCGTGCCGACAGAGTGCTCGCGCTGCACCGCCGCGTGGACACTGGTCAAATCGGCAGTCTCGCGGTAATCGACGTGGTTCGGGCCTCGGTGAAGCCCGGCCGTGCGAAGGTCATCCGGGTTTTGGTTCATTTCGCTGCACCTCCCGATACGCCTGCTTTCGGCGGTTGGATGTTCGGTCCGGCCTCGGCCAGCGCATGGCTGTGGTCCAGGCTCGTGAGATAGGCCACCAACTGGCGGGCCTGCACGCTCGGGACGATCTGGTAGCCGTCCGGCACCGTGCCGGCGGGCAGATTGAGCGCGTCCTCGTCCATCTGGCCGGCGATCTTCTTTTTGTCAAAGAGGAACTTGTAGCTCGGCATGTTCGTACCCGGCGAGGTCGCCTGCGGGTCGTACAAGTGCATGTAATGCCATGCCGCGGTGTATTTGTCCGGGTCAGCCGCGTCCTTCCGCGCACCGATGTTCGCGAGGTCCGGCCCGAAGCGCATCGTCCCCAGCAGGACCGGGATCTCGTAAATGTAATCGCGCGCCACCGTCCGGCGCACCCCCCATCCGCGAGCGATATCGGCCCCGTCATCGAGGCTGCGCACCTGCTCGGTATGGCACGCCACGCATCCCTGCGAGACATACACCGCGCGTCCCTCGGCCTGCACGCCGGAGACATCGATCGGGTAGATATCTCCCAGGTCCTCGTTCACCGTCGGTTGCAGGCTGTTAAGCTGGAACGCCGGCGCCATCGCCATCACGGCAAAGGAGAGGGTGAACACGGCAAGGATGCCGGTGAAAATGGAGGGCGATTGCTTCAAGGGTGTTGGTCTCCTTCGGTAATCGGGGCAAACAACGTCGGCTCCCCGCTCGGCTGGCCCAGCCGCAGCAGCATCGCAATGAAGTGGATGAAGAACAGGAAGTGCGCGACCAGCAGCGGGATCCACGCAATCGTCTCACCCCGCAGGTAGGGCAGAATTTCCGCAAGCACCTCAGTGGAACTGAAAAACTTCGGCCCGCCGGCCGCAATCTGGGAGGGAGTGTTCCAGTAGTACCCCTGCGAGAATCCCGCGATGATGAACATCAGGATCATCAGGCCAATTCCATACCCCGCGCCCCAGAAGTGCAGTCGGATGAAACTCGCCGAGAGCCATTCGCAACCCACCAGCCGCGGCACGATGTAATACATCGCCCCGAACATCGTCATGGTGAAAAACGCGTACACCAGCAGGTGAAACGACGCGGTCCCGAATTGCGTAAAATGCGTCGAGGGATCGAATTCGCGCACAGAGCCGATGATCGTGATGAACATCCCCACCAGCCACGCCACCGTCCCGTACATCGTGAAACGGATCGCCGGGCTGTGATAAACCATGTGCGTATCGTCCTTCATCGTCCTGATGATGTTCACCCCCACCGTGCCGACCGGGATCAGCAGAAGGATCAGCGCCGCGATGCTCAGGGAGGAATACCAGACCGGGAACGGCCCGCCCGTAAACCGAACCATGCCCGTAAGCCCCCAGAAAATCTCAAACGACCAGAACCCGAGCAGCGCCAGGTTGTACGAGTGGACCGGCTTCCCGATCACCTTCGGGATCAAATAATAAATCGCGCCAAGGCCGATCGATGCAAAGAAGTAGCCGAGCAATCCCTGCGCGTACCACGCCGCGACCGCGCTATGCACCACGCCGTGAAGCGATCCGCTGCCAACCATCAGGTTGGCCGAGGCGTACATCCACGGGAACCAGAAGAACGCACCCACAAAGTACCAGAGCGAAATATAAACATGCCCGGGCCGGCGATTCTTGAACATCACCACACCCCAGCCGCCGATCAGCGCATAGGCGATGAACAGCAGTACCGACGCTTTCCGCGGGAATTCCAGCAGCTCATACGGCTGCATGGTGCCCGAGAGGATCGCGATCACCCCCACGGTAACGCCGATGTTCCAGAAAATCCCGCTGATGATCGGGATCCATGGCGACCGCAGCACCACTCGGCAGAGCCGGGCCGTCATCCAGATGGCCGTGCCGATTCCCGCCGGCAATCCCCAGCCGTAGACCAGGATGTTCGTGTACGCCGGCCAGAGGCGGCCGTAGGTCAGGAAACTCCAGTCGCCCAGGAACGTAGGCCAGTGCAGCTTGATCGAGCAAAGGAAGCCGAGCACTGTCGCCGCCAGCAGCCATGTCTGCGCGGTGGTAAAGAAAAACATCACCGGCGTGCGCAGCGACTCGTCGATCAGCGAGCGGTCGATCCACTCGATCTCCGCGGCGCTCAGCTCCGGCGATTGCGGGGTGGTCAGGGATTCGGGCATTACTTTTTCACCTCCGGGCTGGGGTTGGCTGCCGCTGCCGCCTGCTGCAGGCCGGCCGGGTAAGGTACGTCCACCTTCACCTGCGAGGGCTGGACCGGCTTGCTATGGTAATCATTGATCACGAGATCCATCGCCGTATCGATCGGCAATTGAACGGTCCCCTTGGTCTTGTCGATCCAATGCGCCGGGCTGTAGAGTTTCTGCTGCGCGTCGGCGTTGATCGCCGCCACTTTCGCGATCCGCTGCTGCGCCCGCTGATCCTCGTAGGTCTGCGTCGGCGCCACCAGCCGAAACGCGATCCACGCCAGCAGCGCGAATCCGCAGAACAGCACGATGCCGCCCAGGAAGCTTGGTCCGAAAGAAACTGTTTTGAGACGGTCGTTTGACATGTCAATTGGTCAGCCGCAGCGACTCCGGCAGGCGCGGGTCTTTGAGCGGGAAGAGGTTGGTCTTCGGCAGCAGCCACAGGAAGAATGCCCCGAGCACGCCGCCGATCCCCACAAACGTGGTCACATCCAGGTAGGAGGGCGCGAAGCCGGTCTTGTGAAGCATCGGCATGATCATCACGTAGAGGTCCAGGTACTGCATCACCAGCATCCACGCCGCCACGGAGCAGATCACCGGCGTGGTCTTCTTGGTCCATTGCAGCAGGAGCAGCGGGAAAGGCAGGAAGAACCGGCCCACCACCAGCAGGGTGCTCAGCGTGTGCCACGAGGCGATGTTTCGCCGGATGAAGTATTCCGTCTCCTCGGGAATGTTCGCGTACCAGATCAGCATGTACTGGCTGAAGCCGATGTACGCCCAGAATATCGTGAAGGCCAGCATCCACTTGCCCATGACGTGGTAGTGCTCAACAGTCACCCCCTGCAAGTAACCCTTCCCCTTTAGCCACGTCACCAGCAGAACGAGCAGCGCCATCGAGCTCCCTACCGCGCCGGCAAAGATATACACGCCCCACATCGTCGAGCCCCACTTCCAGTCCAGCCCCATCACCCAGTCAATGGCGGAGAAGGTCAGCGACAATGCGAAGATCGGGATGCCCGCGATGCCGAACCACCGCATGTTCATGGTATACTTCACATTTCCATCCGTATCCTGGAGTACCGAGTTCCTGCGCAGCGACAATGCCACCCACGAGAGCAATACAAAGTAGATCAGGTAACGGGCTGTGAAAAAACCATGGCTCAGCCACCAGCGCTTGCGGTCCAGTAACTCGACCGTGCCCGGCTCAATGTTCCACCAGCTCCAGATATGGCCGGCAAAAATGAGCGCCGGGATGAAAAACAGCAGCGCAATCGGAAGGAGCGTGGCCAAATTTTCCAAAACCCGCCGCACCAGTACGGACCACTCGGCGTCGGTCGCATGATGCACCAGCACCCAGAAGAGCGCGCCGACGGTCACCGTGAAAAAGTACATGAACGCCACGAGCCACGAATAACCGAATTGCGCCGGGTTAAAATGGGCTCCGATGGCGCTGATCAACAGGCCGGCGATTCCCGCCACGGCAAAGACGCCAAACCAAATCCCGGCATCGCCCGAATTGAAAACCTCGGGTTTCACTGGCTGTGGTGCGTGCTCGCTCATTTGCTTGCGGACTCCAGTTGCGCGCGCTGGTCGGCCGGCACGTCATTGATGGTTGCCCCGTCGGATTTCTCCAGCGCCCGGATGTAGGAGATGATCGCCCAGCGATCCTCCACCGAGACGTTCGATCCGTAGGCGCCCATCGTGTTCTTGCCCAGGGTAATGGTGTTGAAAATCTGCCCGTCCGGCATTGTCCGGATGCGGCTGTCGTGGAAGTTCGCCACGCCCACCAGCCCGTATTGCGTGGTGATCCCGTTGCCCATCCCCACCGGCCCATGGCAGACAGCGCAATTGATATTGAACCGCTCCTGCCCGCGCTCCAGCAGCTCACGATTGACCTTCAGCGGGATGCCGTCGCCGTACATGTCGCCGATGCGCCCGGTATTATAATAATCCGTCCCATTCGAGAACGCCGCCGGCTCCTGGTCCAGCTTGTTATTGTTCGCGCCCGTGGAGAGGAACGCTCCCGGCAGGTTGTAGCCGAGCGGGACCGTCCCCGGCACAGGAGCGCGCGCCGCACGGGTATCCGCGTAGAAATCGCTCTCGTGCTGCGGGTCGTAGCGCGGGTTGCGCACCATATCGACGAAGATCTCGATGGGCGGCTTTGCGCTGTGCGTGCCGCGGAACCCCGCCAGCGATATCACGGCGATCAGCGCGAGAATGAAAATGAGAAAGAAGGCGCGCAGCATGGGTTCAGAAATCGTGAATCAACGTTACGTGAGCCCCGCCGATGCTCTCCAGCAGCGTCCGGGTTTTCTCCTCCGCAAATTTCGGGTCGCGCGCCTCGATGGCCAGGAAGAACCCGTTGTCACCCACGCGCGAGAAGCGCTCCCAGTTGAACATCGGATGATTCCACCGCGGCAACTGGCTCATCACCATCAGCGCAATCACCGCGGCGAAGGCTGAGCAGAGAATCGTCAACTCGAAGAAGATCGGCACGAATGCCGGCACCGTCGCCCAATCAGTCGGCTTCCCATGCACCACCGTCTGGTACTCGATCAGCGACGGATAAGACTCCAGCACCACGGCCGTCAGCAGGCCGGTAATGCCGCCGCACAGCACCACGGCGCTCAGCCAGGATTTGCCAAGGCCCATCGCCTTGTCCATCCCGTGGATCGGGAAGGGCGAAAACACATCCCAGCGTTTGAACCCGGCGTCGCGGATCTGCTCCGCCGCATGGTAAAGCGCCGACGCGCTCGCGAACTCCGCGGCGATCCCGTACACTTTCGGTGGTTGAACGGTGGTGGGCATCTAGTGAGTGGGGTGGTGCGCCTCGTCGGTTCCCGGCGGCACGTAGTGCGGGTCCGCGTCCGGCAGCACGATCTTGATTTCGGACATCGCGATCATCGGTAGAAAGCGCATGAACAGAAGGAAGAGGGAAAGGAAGATGCCGAACGTCCCAACGAACGTCCCGATCTCCACCCAGCTTGGGTGATAGAGATGCCACATCGAGGGCATGAAGTCATTCGCAATGGAGGTCACAATAATGACGAAGCGCTCAAACCACATGCCCGCGTTCACGCACATGATAATGGGGTACACGACCCAGAGGTTGTACCGGTTCTTCTTGAACCAGAAGAACTGGGGCGAAATCACGTTGCACGAGATCATGCACCAATACGCCCACCAGTACGGCGCCGGCGTGATGTGCAGCGCCGGGCCGATGAGGTAGGGATCGGCAAGGCGGTTGCGCAGGAAGAGCCATTGCTCGTACGGATTGCCGCCGTACCATGCCACGAAGAACTCCATCGCATAGGCGTAACCGACGATCGATCCCGTCAGCAGGATGATCTTGCACATGCGATCGATATGCTGCGGCGTGATCAGGTCCTTCAATTGCGGGTACAGGATCCGCGCCGGAATCAGGATGGTCAGCACCATCGCGAATCCGCCGAAGATTGCGCCCGCGACGAAGTAGGGCGGGAAGATGGTCGTGTGCCACCCCGGGATGACCGATGTCGCGAAGTCGAAGGAGACGACCGAGTGCACGGAGAGCACCAGCGGAGTGGAGATGCCCGCCAGGATCAGGTAGGCCATCTCATAATGCCGCCAGTTGCGATTCGACCCGCGCCAGCCGAGCGCGAAGAGCGTAAAGAAAAACTTCTTCACCCGCGAGGTCGTCCGGTCGCGCAGCGTCGCCAGATCGGGCACCAGCCCGGTGTACCAGAAGAGCACGGAAACCGTGAAATAGGTGGATACCGCAAACACGTCCCAGAGCAGCGGGCTGCGGAAGTTCGGCCACACCCCTTCATACCACGGCACCGGCGCCAGGAACCACGCCATCCAGACGCGGCCCACGTGGATGCCGGGGAAAATGCCGGCGCAAACCACCGCGAACAGCGTCATCGCTTCCGCGGAACGGTTGATCGAGGTGCGCCACTTCTGGCGGGTCAGGAAGAGAATGGCCGAGATCAGCGTCCCGGCGTGGCCGATGCCGATCCAGAACACGAAATTCGTAATGTCCCACGCCCAGCCCACCGGGTGATTCTCTCCCCACACACCGACGCCCGTGGATATCTGGTACGCGATGCAGCACAGCCCCATGAACGCGATGGGCGCGGTAATGCAGAACGCCACCCACCACCAGAACGGCGTGCGCGCCTCGACGATGTTGGAGACCTTCTCGGTCACCCAGGCCATGCTGCGCTCATTGGCCACCAGCGGTGTCTTGTTCGCCGTCAATTGCGGATCCATGGGCGTATCCATTTACTTGGGTCCTCCGGAGGCGTCACCGGCGCCGGTTGTCAGCGGGGATGCCCCGCCCTTCTTTTCTTCTCTTTCAAAAGCGGTCAGCTTCTCAGCCCCGGGCATTTTCGGGTTGGGATTGCGCAGCTTGGCAAGGTACAGGACGCGCGGGCTGGTGTTCAGGTACTCCAGCAGCCGGTAGCCGCGCGGGCTTCCGCGCAGGACGGACACCTTGCTCGTCGGCTCAGTAATATCGCCGAAGACAATCGCCTCGTTCGGGCACGCCTGCATGCAGGCGGATTGGAACGCGTCCACCGGGATCTTCACGTTGTCCGACGCCCCGGCCCGCACCTTGGTCGCGATCCGCGCCTCCTCGATGCGCTGCACGCAGAAGGTGCACTTCTCCATGACGCCGCGCATGCGGACGGTCACGTTCGGGTTCTTCTGCATCTTGATCGTGTCGGGAGCCCCCTTCTCGGTCAACGGGCCGCGATAGAGTTCCTTGATCGGACGCTGGCTGTAATCAAAAAAGTTGAACCGGCGCACCTTGTACGGGCAGTTGTTCGCGCAATACCGCGTGCCGATGCAGCGGTTGTAAGCCATGGAATTGAGCCCGTCCGGCGTATGGACCGTTGCGTTGACCGGGCAGACCGTCTCGCACGGCGCATTCTCGCACTGCTGGCACATCAGCGGCTCAAAGAGCATCTCCGGGTCCGGATCGGTCTCGTCCGTGCTCGCAAAGTAACGGTCCATCCGCAGCCAGTGCATTTCGCGGCCGTTGATGACCTGTTCCTTGCCGACGATCGGCGAGTTATTCTCCGCCTGGCAGGCAATGACGCAAGCGTTGCAGCCCGTGCAGGTGTTGAGATCGATCGCCATCCCCCATTGCTCCTGCGCCGTCAGCGGCGGATGCGAGTAGAGCGACGGATTGCCCGCAGGAGGCAACTCTGAGTCCAGCCCCATGATCTTGGCGAATGTCGGGTCCCCCGCAAAAGTATCCAGCGTCCCCTCGCGGATGAACGCGCGCCCTTCCATGCTGAAGTGCTGCTGCGTGATCGCCTGGGTGCCGCGCCCGCCCGCCGCCTTCACATTCTCCGAAAAAGCAAAATAAGGCGCCGCCGAGGTCCGCAATGGGTAAACATTGTACCCCGTCCCCACGCCCACCTGGCCGGTGATGCTCCGTCCATACCCCACCGAGATGGAGATGGAACTGTCCGCGTGGCCGGGCGCGATCAGGATCGGAACCTCGAGCGTCTGCCCGCCTTGCAAGGTGATGGAAATGATGTCGCCCGCCGCCTCGTAATTCTGGACGCCGAGCTGCTTCGCGGTAGCCGGCGAAATCAGGGCCGCATTGTCCCACGTAAGCTTCGTCACCGGGTCCGGCGCTTCCTGCAGCCAGCCGTTGTTATTGTAACGGCCGTCGTACGTGTGGAAGTCCGGGGTGAAGACGATCTCGTAATTGCCCGCCGCGCCGGACACCCCGGTCAGGCTCGCCTGTTCGCCCACGAATGTTTCCGTGGCCGCCGACATAAAGAACAGCGTGCGGTCCAGCCCCGCAGCGCTCCCGCGGAGAAATCCGTCGTGCAAAAACTTGTTCCATGCCGCGTCGAAGTCCGTCGCCGCCCCGGCCGCTACTTGCTTGAAAGTCTCCTGCACCAATTCCGGTCCGGCCGGCTTCGTCAGCAAGGCGAACTTCGCCAGGATGTCGTTATCGGACCATCCGTCATACAGCGGCAGGATCATCGGCTGCACGGCGACATAGGTCCCGTCGGTGCTCCGCCCATCGCCCCAGTACTCCAGGTAATGCGCGCGCGGCACATGCCACGTCACCCCCTGGGAGCTCTCGTCCTCGTGCATGCCCAGCCGCACAACGGTCTTTACAGATTGCTGAAGCTTCGCCCAATCCAGGTCCGCCGGTGCGTTGTAAACCGGGTTGCCGCCGAGGATGATCAGCGTGCTGACCTTCTTGTCCTTGATGTCGCCGGCCAGTTGCTCAATCGTCGACGCCGCCTTGGTAAACGCCGCGATGCCAATGAGCGTGCTGCCGAAGGCGCCGAGCGCCGAGTTGATCGCCGTGGCAATGAGATGCACCGCCGGCGGCTGTTGCGCCCCCACCAGCACCAGCGCCTTGCCGTGATTCGCGATCAAGTCCGCCGCCAGCTCCTCGACCCAGCCGTCGGGGAATGCCGCCGTCGCCTTGGTCTTGCCGAGCGTCTGCGAGATGGCGCTTAGCGTCGCGTCGTTGATCGATTTCCCAATCTCCGCCGCGAGCTGCACCGCAAAGGTCCCCACTTCGCTCGCCGGAATCCGCAGCCGGTGATCCGCCATGCCGCCGGTGATCGTGTAGCGGTTCTCGACGATGTACAGCCGGTTCATCGCCTGGCCCGGCTGATCGATCCGGCGCGCCTTGGTAAAGCCCCGGATCCCCTCGATGGTCCCCTCCGCGCTGCCCAGGAAATCGCAATCCAGCGAGAGCACCACCGCCGCCTTGTCGAGCTGCGGACGCGCCTTCACCCCGTCGCCGAATGCCGTCAACTCCGCCTCGGCGGTGCTGCCGCCCAGCGGCTCATAAACGCACCAGGTCGCCTTCGGCAGCAGCCCTTCCACAAGGCCCCGCAGCCGCTCGCGCGTCGGCGAGGGATCGTCTTCCATCAGGAAGGCAAGCCCGTCGCCCTGGTTACCAAAATTGTCCGTGACCCACTGGTCGAGCCATGCCTCGAAATCCTTGCTCGTCTTCGTCACCCCGCCCTGCAGGAAGAACCTGGACCGGTCCGGATCGTACATGTTGAGCACCGAAGCCTGCGCATAAAGGTCCGTGCCGCCATGCCCCTCGTTGATGGGATGATACGGGTTGCCTTCGATCTTCGTCGGCCGCCCCTCGTAGGTGGAGACGATCAGCGGCACATATCCGCGCGCGCCCGGCATCGATGACGTGTAAAAGAGGAACTTGCCCGGGATGCTCCACTCCGCGCTGTGCGTGAAGGGCACCAGGTGCATCTCCGGCCTCCGGCAACCGGACAGCCCGATCCCCGCCAGCGCCGTCGACGCACCCATGATCTTCATGAAATGCCGCCGCGACACATCGCCGCCGTTGAACTCCGCCGCTCCCTGCGGGAACTCCCGCTCCAGCGCCGTTGCAAATCCGGGCGCGGACGCCTGTTCGTCCAGGCTGCGCCAGTACTTCTTGCCGCCTTGCGGCTCGGATGGATGGGAAAAAACTCGTTTCATCAGCGGTGGCAGCCTGCGCAATTCTCAGGCGGGTTCACATACCAGGCATGCTTCAGGGTGAGCCCGATCTCCTGCTGGGTCAGTTTCACGTCGGGGCTCGAAAAATCCTTCTCCTCTTCGCCGGGCGGCTTGCCGTACTTGGCGACGAAGTCCTTCGCGACCACGTCGGACGGTTTCCAGTCCAGGTTGTACACATCCTCGCGCGGCCGCAGGTAATCCTCCGGGTGCCGGTGGCACTGGAGGCACCACGCCATCGAGAGCGGCTGGGCATGGTACACCACGGCCATTTGATTGATCTGCCCGTGGCACGCCACGCAGGAGATGCCGCGGTTCACATGCACGGAGTGGTTGTAGTACGCGTAATCCGGCGTCTTGTGAATTTGAATCCAGGTCACCGGCTGCCCCGTCGCCCAGCTCTCCCGCACCGGTGCCAGCTTCGGGTTGTCCTTCTGGATCTGCGAGTGGCAGTTCATGCACACCTGCGTGTTCGGGATGTTCGAGTGATACGAGACATCCACAAAAGAGTGGCAGTACCGGCAATCCATCCCCAGTTGCCCCGCATGGATCGCATGCGAGAACGGCACCGGCTGCACCGGCTGATAACCCACCCGCGTGTACTTCGGCGTGAAATAATACCACACCCCGCCGATCGCCGCCGTCCCCATGAAACAGAGGATCACGAGCACCTTCAGCGGTATCCAGTTCGTCCAGCGTGGAAAGAAATTCGCCATGGATGATTAGAGCCCCGCGCCCTCCCCGGCTGGCAGGTCCGCGGACTGGCGTTCAATGGGATTAAGGCAAAATGCGGACACTGGGCGTCAAATATGGGTGAGAACCGCTACCTTATTTTTTGGGTCGAAACCGACGCAAGCGCAATTTGTGAAAAATTTCACAAGCTCATCGTTTCCGCTCAAAAACACCCCCCGCATTTCGTACGCGCGGTGGTTTGGTCTGGGGAAAGTCTTCACTCGATTTTCTGCGTTCCGCTGCCGGTTCGCCAACGGGGCGTTTTTTTTGAATCGCCCTCCGCGCGGATGCAAGGGAAAAAGCGTTTCTCCCGGGAAGCGATTTTTCAAATCGCTCATCGCACCGGCGTGCCGTTGGGCCGTGCGGAGGTCGACAGCCGCAACTCATCCGTGCCGATTCACCCCACTCCCACTACCTCACGAATCGACACTTCAATAAACTCCGCCTGATCCCGGTGCGGCATCCCCTTCACCAGCGTCCGCTCCTTGTTCGCCGCGTCTACATACATCAGCGAGTAGCTGGGATCCCCGCGCCGCGCCTGCCGCTCCCGGACCTTGATGTCGTGAATTTCTCCTGCGCGCAAATCCTGGTTTCGCCCGCGCGGCAATGGGCCGGTCCGGCACTTCACGCCGGCAGGTGAAATCATGGCATCGGTGCGATTGGCAAAGCCGCAAAGCAAGTCGTACACAATATAAAATCCGACAGCAACGTGCCCTATCGGGAACAGCACCATGAGCAAGGTCATCGGCAGCGGCACATGCCCGATGTTCTTGATCGCGGTCCCATACCAGAAAATGGTGTGGCTGCTCCACATTCCAATGCAAGGGCGGAGCCTGCAAAAGCCGTGCCTGAGGACCGGTCCGTCCTTTCGCGGAGACGGGTACGCCTGAGGCGCGCCTTGCCTAACTCTCGTCATAACCCGGCGCGGCTGTTTCCTCCTTGATGACAGTTGAAAGATCGCCCCCCACCGATTACACTCCCGCAATGAGTCTGGCCGAAATTCTCAACGAGATTCCGCGTCTCACGCCCGTTGAACGTCAGCGCGTTGCGGAGAAACTTTTCGAACTCGAAGGCGATTGGATTGACGGTGACGACGCATTGAGCGCGGAGGAGAAACAACTCCTCGACTCCCGCCTCGCCGACCACGATCGCAATCCGGCTTCCGCTGTCCATTGGGAGGAAGTCAAGGCCCGCCTGCAAGCCCGCTTTATTAAATGAGTTTCCGGCTGCTCCTCCGCCCTGAAGCGGAGGCTGATATCGGCAATGCTGCAACCTGGTACGAGGAACAGAAACCGGGACTGGGCGCTGAATTCGTCGAAGCAGTCTTTCATGCCATCGACGCCTTGTCTGTTAATCCCCTGCTCACTTCCCGTCGCCATCGGCGCCGGAACATCAGGTGGGTCTTTCCGGCCCGGTTTCCCTACCGCATTATCTACGAAGTGGCGAATGATACGGTACTGGTTATTTCCGTTCTCCACGCCGCACGGCACGACCGCCACTGGCGAGAGAGATTGTCCGGCGAGCCTCTTTAAGGCAGCATGGCAATAGCCCATTGTCGGCCTATTGGCCGACACCTTTTTCCAGCGACGCCCCTTACAGCCCCACCACTTACGGATTCGGCGTCAATGTCACCGTCCCGCTTCCATCCGGCCCCAGGAATAATCCTTCCCCAGCAGTCTCATCCTGATACAGCACACCCGCAAAACTCGTAAGCTTCGGGACCTTGCCCGGATAATAGAACGTTCCCCTGAAAATCCCCGTCGAGGGAACAATGCCCACAGTCAGGTGATCCATGATCGGAGCTTCCAGCGTCAGCACATTGCTGGAACTTAAAACCACCCCCTGGTCCACATAGCTCGTCCCGGTAAGACTCAGCGTGCCCGTGTCGCTCAGCTCCAGCGTACCCGTCGTAAAACCGGGAAGGATGCCATGCATCTTCGTCGGCGCCGTATAATCGGAACCAATGACCTTCAGATTCGTCAGAATCGCCGCCGGGTATTCGCCCCCATTTTGCTGCGGCTTGATCCATTGCAGCGTCCCGTCCACATCGCTCCCGGTGAGTTTTTCGAAAACCAGGCCACCCGACAAAAACCCGCTCGATCCGATGTTCGTCACCGCCGGATAAGCCAGCGCACGATCAATGACAAACTCGGTCCCCGCGCTGCCACCCGAAAGAATCCCGCCGGCGCTGAAACTCTCGCCGTCAGGCAACTCTCCCGCCATCGCCACGCCGCCCGATGCTCCCACGGTCAGCACCGCGCACCCGATCCCTTGCGGCACAGTCGCGCTCGTATCGGTCGCACTCAGCAGCACGGTGTAACTCCCCGCAAGCGGGTCCGCCGCGTATCCGGTGAATTGCACCCGGAACCCGCTCGCATCTCCTCCGGTCGAAGGGGCATTGTACACGTCAAATTCAATCGTATTCACGCCGGCGACGTAATGGCCGCTCGGTATCGTGAAGGGAGCCAGTTCGTACGTGCTCGTCGTTTGGGTAAACCCGATATTGAAGCCGTTGATCCTGATCGCCGTGATCGCGTTGTCCGCCACGATCGCGCCGGAGATGGCCACGGTGCTGACGTTATAGCCGCCCAGGTTGAAGGTCGTCTCGTAAGTATAGCTCCCCACCGGATCCGAATGCCCAACATAGGTACTCTGCGGCGATATCCACTGCGACGTCGCCGTGTCCGGACTCCAGATCCCGAACGGATACGCCCCGCTCTGCGTGACAAACGGCGTAATGGCCCCATCAACCCCCGAAATGATCGAGTAATGCGCATCCGGGGACCCGTCCGGGGTCAATGTAGCAGGGCTCCCATTCGCATTGTTCGTGGCAACCCCGGTATTAAACAGCGACGGAATCCCCGCTGCATGCACCCCATGCGGCAGCGTCAGCGCAATGGCGCTGAGCAGAACCACGAAAACTTTCTCTTTGAATGGGGCCACCCCTCCCATATCCCAGCAAAATATGCGCCAATTCGTAAACTCAAACAGGGAACCTTCCTGAGGATAATAGGCGTCAACAATCCGGAATACCAAATCCCGTTAAAACCATTCCGCATCCCCTCGCCATCCATCCCCCCTCCCGTTTCGACCTGGTGGCACCGATGCTGCTATGGTCCCACCCTCTTGCGTATCCCTCGTGATTGAAGCCCAACAGCCTGCGGTGGAGAACCCTGCGCCCTCGACCGGGGCTCCCGGGCATGGGGGCGAACGCGTCTCTTTTCAGCGCCTTGGCCTGGGACTCCTGATCGGCGTTTCCTTGCTCGCCATCTTTGTCCTGCCCTATCGCGTCTCCGTCCCCACCCCCAGCGTTTCCAGCTCCTGGGTGTTCGGTTATTCAAATGCGGCGGCACGCGATCTCATCGGGCTGATGCTGCTCCTCGTTTTTGCGTGGCGATTGTTCCTGGACCGGTCTCCCACCCGCATCTCCCCGCTGGCGCTCACCCTTCAATCCCAGCCGGCGGACCCGCGCCCCCGGCCTTTCATCGCGACCGTGGCCGCATTCCAATTGCTCGCCTGCGCCCTCCTCACCGCGTGGTACTGCGTCCTCCCCTACGCCTACTACGGCGAGATGGCCTATTTCATGCAACGGCTCGCCCCGATGCTCCTCGGCCGGGCTCCCTACCGGGACTTCGCCTTCGCCTACGGTCCCGCAATGCTCTGGATGCCGGTGTTTTTCTATCGCGCAAGCCACGCCGCTCTGTCGATCGAGGCGGCATATCTCCTCACCCTTCTCCTGCATTACATCCTCGGCTTTGGCCTCCTGGCCTATGCGGTGAGCCAGCTCCATTCCCGCGCACGGACGCTCGTTTTTGTGCTCATCGCCGCGCCCTTTTTCAATCCCACAATGGGACTCAATTACGCCCCGTTGCGTTTCGCCATTCTCCCCGCTTCCCTCCTGGCTGTCCGGCATCTCTTGCGCGCTCTCGAGGGTTCCCGCTGGCGCATCCCCGCCGTCGCCCTCGCCGGATTCCTCCTCCCGATTGCCAATTGCGCCATCTCCCCCGAGATGGGCATCGCGGTCATCGGCGGGCTTGCCGTCTATTTCATTTGGTTTCTCTTCGGGAAAGATCGCGCTGTGGCGCTCTCGCTCATTGGCCTCGCCGCCGGCGTCGCGGCTGTGGCCGCTTTCTTCCCGCGCGGCATGTTTGATTCGATTTTCTCCTTCGGCTCCGGTGGGATGAATTTTCCGCTCCTCCCCGATCCGCACATCCTCGCGATGCTCGCCTGCGCACTCTGGGTGCTTCCGGAATTCGGCCTGATCGCCGTCCGCGGGCTCAAGGGCCCCGCCGGCCCCTTCTGCGCCGGGTTCGCCGTCTCGGCCGGGCTTCTCCTCGGGCCTGCCACCGGTCGTTGCGATGCCGGTCATGCATTGCTCAATACCCTCGGCATTTTCATGGTCGCATTGGCTGCCGCCACTTTCCTCGACCGGCGGTGGCGGTACATCCTGCACGGGGGTTACATTCTCATCTTCCTCGTCATCGCACAGTACGTCTCATGGACTTACTATCTCCCGGCTTTTCAGCGGGTATGGATGTCACGTCAGGAGCTCGCCCGCATGTCCTACGTTCAGGACAATGGCTCCATCCTTCCCCCTCCACCCATTCATTTTGGCAAGCTTTTGCCCTCCGATCCATGGCTGGCAACTCTGCCTCACGTCCCCATCGGTCTCCCGCTCGGCGCGGATGAGGTCACCGAGCGCTTTCTCTTCCTCACCGGCCGCGCCCTCCCGGAGTATTACATCCCGCCCCATTCCGATCTCTATGAGCCGCACCAGCTCGCCAGGATGTTTGGCGAGCTGGAAAACATGACTTATATCTACGTCCCGCGCTATTATCTGAAATACCTCCGGCCCGCGGATAACGCCGCCCCGGCCGATCAGGCCGACAGCGCTTACCTTGCGAAATTGTTTTTCGTCCCCGTGACGCTGAAAACCGTCAATCCTCCTTTTGAACCCGAAGCCGCCATCATGCGCCGCATCGGGTCCGATTACAAAGTGAGCCAAATCGGCTCCGCTGGCATCCTCTTCAAGCGCCTGCGGTAATTCGGCGCTTCGGTTTATTCACCCCTTCCGCCGCCAGTCGCACAGCTCCTTCGCGGCCTCTTTCCAATGCGGAAACTCAAACTCAAACCCGCTCGCCAGCAGCTTCCCCGGGATGACGCGCCGGCTCTTTAAGATCAGCTCAGTCTCGCTTCCCAGCGCCGTCGCGCCCAGCTCCAGCATCCACCGGCTCGCCGGCAGCCCGAACGTCTGGCCCCACGCCTCGCGCAGCTCGTGCATGAATTCCTCATTCGGCACCGGCTCGGGCGCCGCGAGGTTCACCGGGCCGGACAGCTCCTCGTGCTCCATGATCCAGTGGATCGCCGAAATAAAATCTCCCTCGTGGATCCACGAGACATATTGCCGCCCATCGCCCATGGTCCCGCCAAGCCCCGCGCGCACAAGATTCAGCAATGTATCGAACACCCCGCCACGATCCGGGCTCAGCGTCAGCGCGGAGCGCATCAGGACCAGCCGCGTCTCCTTCGGGATGCCCACCCCCAGCGCGGTCTCTTCCCATGCCTTTGCCACGTCGATGCTAAACCGCCACGTATCCGGCACGCCAGGCTCGGAGCCGCCAAGGATGCCTGTCGCCTCGTCATTCGGCGCATCATACCGGTGGGCATAAATCGTCGCCGTGCTCGCCTGCAGCCAGATGCGCGGCGGATGCTTCGACTGGACAATTGCCTTCCCGACGATGCGGGTGGAATCCACGCGCGATTGCATAATCTCCCGGCGGTTCTGCTTATGGTAGCGGCAATTGACGCTGCGCCCGGCAAGGTTGATCACCGCGTCCGCCCCGTCGATCTCATAAGCCCACGCGCCGATTTTCCGCCCATCCCATCGCTCGACGCGCCACGGCCGCTGCCGTTTGCTATCCCTGCTCAGTTCCACCACCTCATGCCCCTCGCCCGTCAATGCCCAGCCAAGCATGGTTCCCACCTGCCCTGAGCCTCCGGGAATTACGATCTTCATGCGGCGCTGCCACCAGAATCGGAACGCGTTGCCCGGTCAAGATTTAAAGGCAGGCGATACCGGGGAAAACGATGGAAAGCAGTCCAGCTATTCCCCCGCATGGGCCACCGGCCCATCGCTACAGTATTTGCGCGTAGCGCCATTTTTGTAGCGATGGCTCGCCGAGCCATGCGGGGGCCCACGTTGCATGCTCTCACGGCATTTCCAAAGGTAATCCCGCCCCCGCCCGACCCTACATTGGTAATTTACGCACGCCCCGCCCGCATGCGACGCTGCCCCCTGTATGTCCGCAAAACCCGCGCTCAGCGTCGGCATGATCGGCTGCAATTTCATGGGCAAAGCCCACTCGAATGCGTGGCGCCAGGCCCCGCGCTTCTTCGATCTGCCGGCCGAGGTGCGCCTCCACACCATTTGCGCAAGATCCGCGGACTCCGTTGAAAAAGCCCGCGTCCAATTCGGCTGGGACCACGCCGTCACCGACTGGCGCGACATTGTCAGCGATCCCTCCATCGACATCGTCGATATCTGCACGCCCAACGATTCCCACGCGGAGATCGCCATCGCCGCCGCCCAGCACGGCAAAGCCATTCTCTGCGAGAAACCGCTCGCGCTCAATGTCACCCAGGCCCGCGAGATGGCCGCCGCTGTCAAAAAAGCCCGCGTGGTCAACATGGTCTGCCACAATTACCGCCGCATCCCCGCCATCGCCCTCGCAAGGCGCATGATCGAGGAGGGCGCAATCGGCGACCGCATCTACCATTACCGTGCCCGCTACGCCCAGGATTGGATCGCGGACCCCGCCTTCCCGATGGTCTGGCGGCTCGATTCCAAAATCTCCGGCTCCGGCGCCCATGGCGATATCAACGCCCATGTCATCGACCTCGGCCGCTATCTCGTCGGGGAGTTCGCGGAAGTCTGCGGCCTCATGGAAACCTTCGTCCACCGCCGCCCGACTCCCACCGGCAAAATGGCTCGCGTCACCGTCGACGACGCTGTCTCATGGATCGGCCGCTTCAAGAACGGCGCCCTCGCGAATGTCGAGGCCACCCGTTTCGCCCATGGCCGCAAGAATCACATCACCCTTGAGATCAATGGCAGCAAAGGCTCCCTCGCCTTCGACTTCGAGGAGATGAACCGCCTGCAATATTATAACGTGGACGATCCCCCCGACCGCCGCGGCTTCCGCGGCATCCTCGTCACCGAGCCGGTTCATCCCTACACCGGCGCATGGTGGCCGCCCGGCCATCTCATCGGCTACGAGCACACGTTCGTCCATACGGTCGCCGATTTCGTCCGCGCCGTTGTCGCAAAGAAGAGCGTGCAGCCCACATTCGATGACGGCCTGCAAAACGAAAAAGTCCTCGCCGCCATCGCCGAAAGCGCCGAAAAACGGCAGTGGATAAAACTGAGCTAAACATCACGGCCTGTCCGTCCCGAATAGCTCCCCTACTTGAACTTACCCTTTAACTTGAACATGAACCCTCCCCTCCCCTCCCCCATCGCCATCGTTACCGGAGCCGGCCGCGGCATCGGCGAAGCCATCGCCCGCCGCCTCGCCCTCGACGGCGCCCGCGTCGCCTGCGTCAGCCGCAGCGAGGCCAACGCCGCCAAAACCGCCGACGCCATCAACGCCGCCACACCCGATACCGCGCGCCCCTACGCCGTCGATGTCGCCGACCGCAAAGCCGTCGCCGGCGTCTGCGAGCGCATCATCGCCGACTTTGGCCGTGTCGATATCCTCGTCAACAACGCCGGCCTCACCCGCGACGGTCTCGCCATGCGGATGAGCGAGGAAGACTGGGACCTCGTCCTCGATACGAACCTCAAGGGCGCATTCAATTTCATCCAGGGCGTCATGCGCCCGATGATCAAACAGCGCTTCGGCCGCATCATTAATATCTCCTCCGTAGCCGGCATTTCGGGCAACGCAGGCCAGGCCAATTATTCCGCCAGTAAAGCCGGCCTCATCGGCCTCTCCAAAACGCTCGCCAAGGAACTCGCCAGCCGCAGCATCACCGTCAACGCCGTCGCCCCTGGTTTCATCTCCACGGACATGACCAATACCCTTCCCGACAACGTGAAGGCCAGCGTGATGAACCAGATCCCGCTCGGCCGTTTCGGCGAGCCGGACGACATCGCGGTCGCCGTCGCCTTCCTCGCAAGCCCCGCCGCGGGCTACATCACCGGCCAGACCCTGACCGTCGATGGCGGCATGACCATGTAGAAACCTGAACTCGAATCCTCAGCCATGACACCCGAGGTAATCCACACCACCACCTTCGTCGACGATGCCGTCCGCATCATCCTCGCCAGTGCCCGCGATGCCATCGCGGAGCGCGGCATCTTCCGCATCGCACTCTCCGGCGGCAATACTCCGGCCCCGGTCTACAAGCAATGGGCCGCCACCGCCGGCGATCTCCCATGGGATCGCGTCCAGGTCACCTTCGGCGATGAGCGTTGCGTGCCGCCCGATCATGAGCAGAGCAATTACCTCATGGCCCGCCGCACCCTCCTGGACTCCGTCCCGATCCCTCCGGGCAATATCTTCCGCATCAAGGGCGAGCTGCCCCCCGCCCACGCCGCCGCCGAGTGCGAGGCCCAGCTCGCGCAGGTCGCCTCCCGCTTCGGCGAGCCGCGCTACCGCCACGATCTGCTCCTGCTCGGCATGGGCCCCGATGGCCACACCGCCTCCCTTTTCCCTGGCACCGAGGCCCTCAAGGAGCAGACCCGCAACGTCGTCGAGAACTTCGTCCCAAAGGTCAATATGTGGCGCGTGACCTTCACCTACCCGCTCATCAACGCCGCCCGCCACGTCTGCTTCATGCTCCAGGGCGCGGACAAGAAACCGATCGTCGACCAAATCCTCGCCGGCGAAGGCAATTACCCCTCCGCCGGCGTCAAGCCCACGGACGGCAAACTCACCTGGCTCCTTGGCTGATCGATCCCATGCAACCCGGCGATAAAAAGTATTGGTTCCCAGCCAAGAAATACGGCTGGGGCTGGGGTCCGCCGACTTGCTGGCAGGGCTGGGCCATCATGGCCGTCTGGTTCGTGCTGTTGGTATCTGGAGAGGTGACTCTGATGGTTTCCAGGCAAATCGTGGCCAGCGTCCTTTACGTTATCCTCCTCAGCGCGTTACTGACGTTCGCCTGCTACGTCAAAGGCGAGCCACCCCGCTGGCGCTGGGGCAAGTAGGATCTAACCGATAAACAACCCGCACGCTTTCGCAGTTATTTCCGCCATTCCGCAATCCGCAATCCGCATTCCGCAATAAAAATGCCCAACACCCGCGTCTTCCTCGTCCGCCACGGCGCCACGATCCTCACCGCCGAGGATCGCTTCGCCGGCGCCACCGATATCCCTCTTTCCGACGCCGGCCGCGATCAAGTCCGCCGCCTCGCCGAGCGCCTCAGCGGCGAGTCCCTCTCCGCCGTCTTCGCCTCCCCGCTCGGCCGCACGATGGAGACGGCCTCCATCCTTGCGATACCTCATTCCCTGCCGGTCCAGCCCATCGATGGCCTCCGCGAGATTTCCCACGGCCGCTGGGAGCAACTGACCCGCAAGCAGGTGGAGGAGCAATTCCCCGCCGAAGCCGCGGAATGGGATCGCGACCCCTACACCTTCGCCCCGCAAGGCGGCGAAAGCGGCCTCGCCGTCACCGCCCGCGCCCTGCCCGCGCTCGTGGACCTCGTTCGCGCCCATCCCGGCTGCCGCATCCTCGTAGTCTCTCACAAGGCCACCATCCGCCTCCTCCTCAGCTCCCTCCTCGGCTTCGATCCCCGCCGTTACCGGGATAACCTCGATCAAAGCCCCGCCGCGCTGAACATCGTCGATTTCCGCGACCCCTCCCGCGCCCGCCTCACCCTCTTCAACGACACCTCCCACTACGAGAACGGCGGCCTCGCCATCCCCGCCATCCCCACCGCCCGCCTCTCCAACTGGTGGAACGCCGAGCCGAAGTAACCACGCCCTTGACGCGCCACATTTACTCGATTTGTTAAACAATCCTGTCGCTTTTTATCCATTTCATACTGCGGGAGGGTGGTAATAATTTTTACAATGGCCAGCCATTCCATCGTCAAGTGCCCCATCTGCGGCCGCGAAAATGACCTCATCGCCGACCCCTTCGGCCCCTTCTGTTCCCAGCGCTGCAAGCTCATCGACCTCGGCAAATGGCTCAACGAGGAATACAAAATCTCCGAGCCCCTGACCCCCGATCACCTCGCCGACTACGAGAACCTCGAAGGCAAAGCCCTCGACGAACCGGAAGGCGACTGAGCCCGCCAGCGTTACTTATCCCCGGGTGCAAACCCGCCCTGTCTGCTCCAGTGGTCTCCCACCCGGAGCGCCTCCCAATCGTGCCGGAAGAGGATCACGTCGCGGATTTTCTCCCGCCCCTTCTTGTCCTTCCCCTCCACCTCCACCCAATAGACGCTCGGCTCGCAGCGGAAACTGAACTCGTACAACCCGTAAACTTCAGGCGTTTCGATCCGGAAGCGCTTCTTGACCACAACTCCCTCCATGACCGTGGAGCATGCCGACAAAAGCAAGCAGGTTAAAATGGTGAGAATTGAGACAATCCGCATTTGCATAACGACAGTTTTGGCACGATTACGGCTGGAAACACAGCATGTGCCGTTCCAAACATCCGCCGGTTTGGCCAATTTGTACGCAATTCTGCTGCGTACGGCGCATTGCCATCTTCCTGGCAATCCTCCTTCCCGCTCTGCAACTTGCGCGCGCCGGCGATTGGGAAATCGTCCGCCAGAATGGCCGCGACTACGTCACCCTCAATAGCCTCGCCGCCTTCTACGATCTCAAGCCGGAGGTCCCTGCGCCCACCCTCCTCCCCGCCCCTTCGGACGCGCCAAAACAAGTCTCGCTCGATAACGGCCGGCACCGGATCGTCTTCACCCTCAACAGCCGCCTCGCCCTCATCGACGGGGTCAATCAATGGCTCGGCTTCCCCATTGCCACGGATGGCGATAAGGTCCTCATCTCCCGCCTCGATCTCGTCAAGACCATCGAGCCCAGCCTCCGTCCGGAGCTGATCTCCGGCCTCAACCCGGTCGATACCGTGGTCCTCGATCCCGGCCACGGCGGCCATGACAAGGGCGCCGTCTGCGTTTTCGGCAATGAAAAGGACTTCGCCCTCGATGTCTGCATGCGCGCGAAGGCTCTCCTCCAGACCTCCGGTCTCAAGGTTCTGTTGACCAGGGCCGACGATACCTTCATCCCCCTGGAGCAGCGCCCCGTCCTCGCCAATGCCACCCCCAATAGCATCTTCGTCGCCGTCCATTTCAACGACGCCACCACCGACGCCAGCGGCTTCGAGATCTACTCCATCACCCCGCGCGGCGAGCCTTCTACGTCCGACGATTCCCTCTCGCTGCGCGACCTCAGCGAGGAGCCCGGCAACGTAACCGATGTCCCGAGCCTCGCCCTCTCGGAGAGCATCTACCACTCGCTCCTTGGCAATATCCCGCAGGTCGATCGCGGTGTGAAACATGCCCGCTTTGCCGTCATCCGGCTCGCGACCGTGCCGGCGGTCCTTATCGAGGGCGGCTTCCTCTCCAGCAGCACCGAGGCCCGCCAGATCGCCACCGTCGCCTACCGGCAGGAGCTTGCCGAAGCCATCGTCACAGGCATCGTGAGTTTCAAAACCCTTGCCGAGCATCATGTCCCGCCCAAGCTCCTCTCGGATTATCGCAACGAGCCGCCCGCCTCCCTGCAGAACGCTCCCATTGTCCAGACCAACGCCCCCGCCCCCCTTGCAAACCCGCCCGCCCCGGCCAAAGCCGCCGCTCCTAGCGTGACGCAATAAAGATCGCCGCCACCAGCAGCGTCGCCCCGCCCAGCCGCCGGAACATCATCCGCGAGCCCCCTTCCCGTTCGGTATTGCCAAACCAATGCCCGAACGCCCAGATGAGCGTCACGCTCCAGAGGCCGCGCGAGTTATAGAGAATATTCATCCGCGTCGCCTGCTGGTATAGCGTGAGCGCATACCCCAGCCCCAGCGCCTGGATCGCCAGCAGCACGGACCCCGCCCCCAGCCATCCCGGCGCCCATCCACCTTCCTTGATCAGCGGCAGCAACCCCAGCGACATCACTCCCACCACCAGGAACATCGTCGGGATAAAACTGCCGAATCCCCATTCCGGCGAATACTTCTGCACCAGCACATCGGTGAGCCCGAATGAGCACGACGTCGCCACCGCCGCCGCAATGCTCAACGCCACCCGCCGCGGATGGATCCCAGGCTGATACCCCAGGATCGCCGCCCCCAGCACCGTCAGGAACACCGCGACCCACAGATTCACAGAGAGCGCCGTCCCCGCCAGCAGCATCGAGAACGCCGCCACCCAGATCACCTTCGTCCCCAGGATCGGCGTCACCACCGACACATCCCCGCGACTGAACGCCAGGAACGTAAAAATCTGTCCCGCAAAAAACGCACACCCCGCGATGGCCGCATGGAACACCCCAATCCCGCTAAACCCCTGCGTATGCACCGCCCAGCAAGCCTGGTAACCCACCGCCATCACCATATTGCAAACAAACGTCACCCTCCACCGCCCCGCCCCCGCCGCAAGCGACCGCTTCAAAAGAATCGCCGCCAGCGCGTACATAAACGCGGCAACCAGCGGAATAAGAATCTGCCCAGGTAACACGAGCCGCACATGCTGCCCCCTCCGGCCCATCTCTTGGAATCAGAAACTCAACCCAATTCTCCTCTTCCTCCGTGTCTCTCCGTGTTTCTCCGTGTGAGAAATCCGGTCTCATCGAAATCGAGAGCCGCGCGACTTCACCGCACCATCTCTCTCGCCGTCCACCCGAGTTTCCCCCATCCGTGTAATCCAAAATATCCGTGTAATCCGTGGTAAAAAAAGCCCACCCCTGGGTAGCCGCCCCCGATGTCCGCACCATTGACTTCCCCCCATTTCCCACTACTCTGATCGGTCAAACATGCGGGGGCGCCGTCCGGCTGAGACTGGGTTTTAACACCCGGGACCCCTTGAACCTGATGCGGGTAATTCCGCCGAAGGGAGCAAGGTGCCAGCCACGCCCGCCTGTCCCGCGCGTGGCTTTTTCTTTTTATCCCATATGATTGCACCCAAGGACTCCATCGAGCCGCAGAGCACCGACTCACTCCCGAACAGCCGCCGCGTTTACACACCCGGCACCCTGCACCCGGACGTACGCGTGCCGATGCGCGAGATCAGCCTTGCCCCCACAAAATCCTTCAACGGCCCCCTCCTTCAAAACGACCCGGTCGTCGTCTATGACACCAGCGGCCCATGGGGCGATCCCGATTTCCACGGCGACGTCCGCGAAGGTCTCCCTGCCCTGCGCAAGGATTGGATCATCGCCCGCGGCGATGTCCGCGAGTACGACGGCCGCCCCGTCGCCCCCTCCGATAACGGCTACCTCTCCGAGGTTCACGAGAACCGCTCCCTGAGCAACGGCCACGACGTCAATGGCGCATTAACCCGCTTCCCCGATGAAGCCCGCCGCAAGCCCCTCCGCGCCTCCGCCGGCCATCCCGTCACCCAGCTCTGGTACGCCCGCCAGGGGATCATCACCCCGGAGATGGAATTCATCGCCATCCGCGAAAACCAGGGCCTGGAGCGCCTCCACTCCCAGCTCTCCGCCACCCAGCCGCGCGATTCCCTCCTCCAGCAGCATCCCGGCGCCACCGATCGCGCCGATGCCCCCGGCGTTTTCAGCCAGTTCCCGCAACGGATGCCGCAGGTCATGACCCCGGAATTTGTCCGCGACGAGGTCGCCCGCGGCCGGGCCATCATCCCGGCCAATATCAATCACCCCGAGGCCGAGCCGATGATCATCGGCCGCAATTTCCTCGTCAAAATCAACGCGAACATCGGCAACTCCGCCGTCGCCTCCAGCATCGAGGAGGAGGTCGAGAAAATGCGGTGGTCCACCAAGTGGGGCGCCGATACCGTGATGGACCTCTCCACCGGCAAAAATATCCACGCCACCCGCGAGTGGATCCTCCGCAATTCCCCCGTCCCCATCGGCACCGTCCCCATCTACCAGGCACTCGAGAAGGTCAATGGCCGCGCCGAGGACCTCACGTGGGACATCTTCCGCGATACCCTCATCGAGCAGGCCGAGCAGGGCGTCGATTACTTCACCATCCATGCCGGCGTCCTCCTCCGTTTCATCCCGATGACCGCCCGCCGCGCCACCGGCATCGTCTCCCGCGGCGGCAGCATCCTTGCCAAGTGGTGCCTCGCCCATCATCAGGAGAATTTCCTCTACACCCATTGGGATGACATCTGCGAGATCATGGCCGCGTACGATGTCAGCTTCTCCATCGGCGATGGCCTCCGCCCCGGCAGCATCGCGGACGCCAATGACGAGGCGCAATTCGCTGAGCTCCAGGCCCAGGGCGAATTAACAACCCGCGCATGGGCGCACGGCGTACAGGTCATGAACGAAGGCCCCGGCCACGTCCCCCTTCACATGATCCACGAGAACATGCAGCGCCAGCTCGAGTGGTGCCACGAGGCCCCCTTCTACACCCTCGGCCCGCTCACCACCGATATCGCCCCCGGCTACGACCACATCACCAGTGCCATCGGCGCCGCGATGATCGGCTGGTACGGCACCGCCATGCTCTGCTACGTGACCCCCAAGGAACACCTCGGCCTCCCCAACAAAAAAGACGTCAAGGATGGCGTCATCGCCTACAAGATCGCCGCCCACGCCGCCGATCTCGCCAAGGGCCATCCCGGCGCCCAATTCCGCGATAACGCGCTCAGCAAGGCCCGCTTCGAGTTCCGCTGGGAAGACCAGTTCAACCTCAGCCTCGATCCCGATACCGCCCGCGAGTTCCACGACGAGACCCTCCCGCAGGAGGGCGCCAAGACCGCCCACTTCTGCTCCATGTGCGGCCCCCATTTTTGCTCCATGCGCATCACCGAGGATGTCCGCAAGTACGCCGCCGAGCAGGGCATCGCCGAGCAGGAGGCACTCGCAGCCGGCATGCGCGAGAAGTCGCAGCAATTTGTCAAAGGCGGCTCCGAGGTCTATACTTCGGTCCCGTAAATGCGCCCGGCAATCGAGATTTCCACAGCTCATCCCGAAGGCCGGAGACTCCTCGGCCGGCGCGAGATGCTGCGCCTCTCCGCCGGCGGTCTCCTCGCCGTCGGCCTCGGCACAGCATCCGCCGCCCCATCGCCCGGATTCAAATTTATCGTCGTCAACGACATCCATGGCCGCGACGAGCGCTGCTGGTCCTGGTTCAAGATTCTCGCCGCCAGCATGCGCACCCATCACCCGGAGTTCGTCGTCATCAACGGCGACCTCACGGAGTACGGACAAGTCGAGCAATTCACCGCCGTGAAGGAGATTTTCGGCAGCCTTGGCGTTCCCCTCTACGCCACACTCGGCAATCACGATTACCTCACCCCCACCAGTCACGCCCCGTTCGACCAGGTTTTCCCGAATTCCCTCAATTACCACTTCGAGCATCACGGCTGGCAATTCATCGGCCTAGATTCCACCGATGGCCAGGGCGTCGTCTTCACCCACATCCAGCCCGCGACCTTCGCATGGATGGACGCCACCCTGCCCACGCTCGACCACAAAAAGCCAACAGTAGTCTTCACCCATTTCCCACTGGGCCAGGCCGTCCTCTGCCGCCCATTCAACGCCGACGATATCCTCAACCGTTTCGACAGCTTCAACCTCCGCGCCACCTTCAGCGGCCACTGGCACGGCTACGCCGAGCGCCATTTCGAGCACGCCACCGTCACCAACAGCCGCTGCGCCTCATGGTGGCGATCCAACAACGACGGCTCCCCCCAAAAAGGCTACTTCCTCTGCGAAACCACCCCCGCCGGCGAAGTGAACCACCAGTTTCACCCGGTCGATATGTAGCGATGGCCGCTGGCCCATGCGGGGGGAGAGCCGGAACTCGGAAAGATACATCGCACCCTGTTCTTGAGAGTCCCCGCACGACATCTATCAGGGTTCGAGCCAAAAACATTGCTCTTGATCAAAGGATGGGGCCACACCAAAGACCGAACAAGAGTCGGCCTATCCCCAGCCGTCCATTCATCATCGCAAGGCCGGAGGCTTGCCGAACATTGAGACCCCGAAGTGGGTCAAACAGCACTAGCCCGGGGTTAAGCATGCGGGCGCAACCCCGGGTAACTGGACCATACATTGCCACACACTCTCGATTTCAAAACCGTACCAATGCGGTGCGAAGTGGCGTGTAGATTGGTAGATTGTAGATTGGGGTCGAGACTTGACAACTTGACAGGAATCCGCACCTCCACGGCGTGCCCGACAATCAAGCACTCCGCTTTGGGCGGTAATCTCGTGGGTCAAGGCAAGCGTCATACATCGCCCGGTCGATTTTAATCCAATCCGTCCCATTGATTCCCCGGCGGTTGCTGGACGCAGGGCTTACGGGAAAAGCGCAAACAATTTTCAGCCAACGATTTTGAGTCGCGGCGATTTGGCGAATTTCATCAGCCACCTCCGATAAATCCTGGTCCTGGCTGAATACGAGCAGGACATCGGCGGTCTGCTGGTAGGCATCTCTTTTCTACCCCCCGGAAAAAAATCATTAGGAGAAGCAAGTAGTCTTCTGCAAGGCTGGAAACATGCACCGGCATCAGCTCCAAAACCTGTCTACTTCTACGCGCCAGCGCGTATCCCGCCGAAGCACGGATCTGCCCCAGTCACGACATGCACTTAAAGGATCCCAATCATCGGCCTTGAACGTGAAAATGAACCCTCTGCCGCATCCCCCTCCCAGAGTAATTAAGGTAAATTAAGCCAAATTAAGGTGAAAAATTTTTTCGTTTTGCCCCCCTCGATTTCTTTTGCCAGCAACCAATACCGGTTGCGGCACGACACCGCCGCCGCTTGCATTCCCCTCCCCGCAAACTTAATTTCGCCACCCCCATGGGATTAACCGGAAAGATTCGCAAGTTGCTCGACCCGGAGGCGCGCTTTCGCACCGCCTGCGAGGAGAAGCGCCGCGAACGCAACCAGCAGCGCGGCTTCCTCCTGACCCCGGAGGCGTTCATGGACGGTCTCGATCACACGAAGCTCGACGCCATCCGCGCAAAGCACTCCATCCCGAATCCCGGCATCCGCATCGAGAAATATCTCGAGATGGAAAAGTGGCTCGCCACCAATATCCGGCGCGTCCTCAACCTCGGCCTCGATTTCCAGCCGCCCAAACGCGTCCTCGATCTCGGCTCCGGCGCCGGCTACTTCCTTCACGTCTGCAAGCGCCTCGGCCACGACGTCCTGGCCCTCGATATGCACGATCCCGGCGCGGCATGGTATGTCGAATTACTGGCGCTTTTCGGCGTCCCCCGCGTCACCTGGCGCATCGATCCCTTCGTTCCGCTGCCCGACCTCGGCGCCCCCTTCGATTACGTCACCTCCTACATGGTCTGCTTCAATCGCCACATCCAGCCGGACATCTGGAAGGCGGAGGAGTGGCGCTTCTTCCTGGACGATCTCTGGACCCGGCTAAAACCGGGCGCGATCGTCTGGTTCGAGCTCAACCCGACCCCGGACGGCACCCATTACACGCCGGAGCTTCAGGCCTTCTTCGAATCCCGCGGCGCCATCGTCGATGGCAAACGCCTCGTCTGGGGCCTGAGCGAGACCGAGTACCGCGTCCTTCTCGACCTCGGCCGCCTCGAATCCGCCTCCGTCCGGAAAGCCACAGGCGCGCGATCCAGTTCAGAGGGCGAACCCGCCGCAGCCTCGTAAATTCGGGCCGCTCACGGAATTCTCGACAAACCCTATCGACTTTAGTATATTGCCCCACCCAATTTTCTTCCAATGATCGAAATCCATCCCAATTTCGCCGCCGTCAAGCAGGGCCTCATCCCCCTCACCCCGCAGGAGCAGCTCAAGCAGCAGAAAGACGCCCTCGACGTCATCCACGATATTTACCGTTACGCGAAATCCGGCTTCGCCTCCATCGCCGACGACGATTTCGAGCGCTTCAAATGGTACGGCGTCTATCGCCAGAAACCGAAGGATTCCGGCTATTTCATGCTGCGGACGAAGATCCCCGGCGGCCAGATCAACGCCGCCCAGGCCCGCGTGATCTCCCACCTCACCGATCAGTACGCCCACGGCTTTTCCGACATCACCACCCGCCAGACCATCCAGATCCACTGGCTGCGGATCGAGGATATCCCGGATATTTTCGCCCAATTGGATGCCGTCGGCATCACCACCAGCGGCGCCTGCGGCGATGACACGCGCAATGTCGTCGGCTGCCCGGTCGCCGGCATCGACCCGGAGGAGATCATCGATTGCAACGACGAGCTGGCCGAAGTCAGCCGCAACATGACCAACAATCGCGAGTTCTCCAATCTCCCGCGCAAATACAAGATTTCCGTCTCCGGTTGCTGCATCCGCTGCGCCCAGCCGGATATCAATTGCACCGGCGTCTTCGGCCTCCGCCGCGGCGGCGAATCCGGGTACGGCGTGATGGTCGGCGGCGGTCTCTCATCCGCGCCGCACCTTGCGCAGATCCTTCCCTTCTTCATCAAGCCCGGCCAGGTCTGGCCGGTCGTGAAGGCGATCAGCGAAGTCTTCAGGGACGAAGGTTACCGGCTCAAGCGCAACCGCGCCCGGTTCAAGTTCCTCGTCGCAGACTGGGGCGTCGAGCGCATCGCGCAGGAGGTGCAGGCCCGTGTCGATTTCCCGATCGACCCACACACCGAATTCCCCGAGCTTGGCGACCAGGAGACCGATCACCTCGGCATCCACGCGCAGAAACAGCCCGGCCTCTTCTGGGTCGGCGTCAACTTCCCCGGCGGCCGCATCCGCGCCAGCAAGCTGGAGGTCATCGCCGATCTCGCCGCAAAGTACTGCGCCCCCGGCCTCGATTCCATCCGCCTCACCAACAAGCAAAACCTCCTCATCGTCAATGTCCCCGAGGCCAATCTGCCCGCCCTCAAGGCCGGGCTCGAAGCCCACGAGCTCATTTACGAATCCTCAAACTTCCGCAAAGGCTGCGTCTCCTGCACCGGCATCGAGTTCTGCAACCTCGCCGTCGCCGAGACGAAGAACCGGATGATCGCGCTGGTCGACCAGCTCGAGGCCACCAGCGGCTGGTACAAGGACAAGATCCGCATCCACTTCTCCGGCTGCCCATCAAGTTGCGGCCAGCACCAGATCGCCGACATCGGCTTCCGCGGCGCCCGCACCAAGGTCAACGGCGAAATGGTTGACGCCTACGACGCATTCATCGGCGGCCGCCTCGGCAAGAACCGCCGGTTCAACGAACTGCTGAAGGGCAAGATCATCGCCACAGACGTCCACCTCTTCATCGACAAGCTCCTGAAAATTTACGACGGAAAAAAACTCCCCGGCGAAACCTTCGCCGACTTCTGCGACCGCATCCCCAAAGCCGACATCCTCGCCGCACTGTAATACCAGCCGATCACAACAACGTACGGTTTGGTTTTCGCCACAGATTAGCTCAGATTATTGAGGAAGGATACCGGGATGGATTTTTCGAAAGACGCTTCATCTGCAATAGCCGGTGGCGATGTTCCTGATGCGCTCCCACCCCTCAGACCCTCTGCTTAATCTGTGCTAATCTGCGTTAATCTGAGACTAAACGAGAACCACCCACCCGCTATCGATGCGCCACCTGAGCCGCCGCCATCAAGTCAGCCGCCGCCATCAAGTCAGCCGCCGCCGAAAGCAATTGCCGCTTCGAATACGGCTTCTTGAGGAATCGATTGACCCCGAGGTTGCTCAGCTTCTCATCCTCGCCCTCGGACGTCTGGCCGGTTGAGCCGATGATCGGGACATTCGGGTTGAGCTGGCGCATCGCCTTGATCAGGGAAATCCCGTCAAAATTCGGCATATGGATATCGGTGATGACGAGTTCGATCTCATCCGCGTGCTTTGCAAAGTACGCAAGCCCCTCAATCCCATCCTTCGCGGTTTCAATACGGTATCCGCTGCGCTCCAGGACCAGCCGGGACATCTCAAGCACGCCCTTTTCATCGTCCACCAGCAGGATCAGCTCCCCATTGCCGAGCGCCTGCTCCGGACCGGGGTCTTCCTTCTCCGCGACCGATTCGCCGGGGGTCGCCGGCAGGTAGATCGTAAACTTGGTCCCCCTCCCCGGCTCGCTCTCCAACGAGAGCGCGCCGTTATGGCTGCGGACGATGCCGATGACGGTGGAGAGTCCCAGCCCGGTCCCTTTGCCGACCTCCTTGGTGGTAAAGAACGGATCGAAAATGCGGTCCTGGATCTGGGCCGGGATACCCGTGCCGGTATCCTTCACCGTCCACGCCAGGTAATGGCCCGGCTGGATGCCGTTGCGCAGCGTTGCGGCATATTGTTCATCCACCTCCACATTCTCCGCCGCGATGGTCAGCGTGCCGCCATCCGGCATGGCATCGCGGGCATTGACCGCCATGTTCATCAGGAGCTGGTGCAACTGGGTCGGGTCACCGTAAACCGGCCACGTCAGGTCGTTATACAGCGGGATGATCGCGATATTCTTCGGAAAAGTCTCCTGGGCGATGTGACACACTTCCTTGAGGAGATGCACCGGCTGCAGCAGCAGCCGCTCGCCGGCGATGCCGCGGGTAAAGGTCAGGATCTGCCGCACGATATCCGCGCCGCGCTGCGCGCTTGCCTCGATGGTGGAGACGAGGTTCTCCCTCATGCCCTCGTCGAGGTTCAGCCTCAGCATCGGGGCGGACATCAGGATGGGGGCGAGAATGTTATTGAGATCATGAGCGATGCCGCTGGCCAGCGTGCCGACGCTCTCCAGCCGCTGGGCGCGCAGGAATTGCTCCTCCATGTCCTTGATTTCCGTAATGTCCCGCTCGTTGAGGACAATTCCCTCCACGGAGAGATTCTCCAGCGCATTGAATCCGCGGCTGTCCACCCAGAGGTATCGCCCATCCTTGTGCCGGGCCCGGTAACGAATCTGCACCGAGCCACCCGGCCGGCGGACCAACTCCTCGAAGCTGTCAGTGCAGCCCTTGAGATCGTCCGGATGCACAAACTCAAAGACCGACATTCCGCATACCTCCTCGGGCGTATAACCAAAAATACGGGTCGAGGAATTGCTGACGTAGATAATCCGCCCCGCTGCATCGAGGAGGATCGTGCGGTCGGCACTGTTCTCCGTCAGTGCCCGGAACCGCGCCTCGCTGCGCTGCATCTCGATCTCCACTTTCTTCTCCCTGGAGATGTCCTCCACCACGTTGATGAAATAGGCTGGCTGCCCCTCCGGAGTGCGGACCAGCGAGGTCGTCACCTTCGCCCAGATCAGCGATCCGTTCCCCTGCACATATCGCTTCTCCACCGTAGCCGTATCGAGTTCCCCGCCCAGCAGCCGGTGCCTGAGTTCGGAACCCGAGGCTTGGTCCTCCGGCGGCGTAATCTCGTCGAAGGTCTTCTTGATCAATTCTCCCGGCGTGTAACCGAGGATGTCGCACAGCTTCTGGTTGACCCGCATCCAGCGGCCGCCGGTGGAGACATGGGCCATGCCGACTGCTGCCTGCTCAAAGGTGCTGCGGAATTTCTCCTCGTTCTCCCGGATCTTCTCCTGCGCCTTCCGGGTTTCCGTCACATCCGTCACGATGACCACCCGGGCGGGGTGCCCGTCAAACTGGATGCCATGCCACGCCACCTCGACATCGAAAATGGTGCCGTCCTTGCATTCGTGGCGCGCGAAGCCCTTGCCGGCCTCCTTCCCCTCACGCCAGGTCCGCATGGCGCTGGGGATCTCCGACTTTGGCCGGATATCGAGCCACTTGAGCGCAAGGAATTCCTCCAGCGTATACCCGTACTTCGTCAGGGCCATCCGGTTCGCCGCGAGGAATTGGAGGGTCACACTGTCAAAGACGTAGATCGGCGTCGGGCTCTCGTCGAAAAGCGCCCGGTAGCGCCCCTCGGACTCCAGCAGGGCCTGGCGGAAGTTCTGGTGATCGGTGACGTCCTGGATCACGGACACCAGGTTCGAGACCCGGCCGTTGCCGCCCATGATCGAGGAGAGCGCGTTGCGCACCCAGGTCGTCCTGCCGTCCGGGCGCAGGATGCGCTGCTCGATCGTATGGCTGGCCGCCTCCCCGGAGAGCACCTCGGCAATGAGCCGCGCCGCCTCGTCCCGCTCCTCCGGATGAAGGATGGAAAGCAGGTCGCGTTCGGGCAATTCCTCCACGGAAAAACCGGTCAAACGGCAAAAAGCCGGGTTCGCATACTCGAAATGCCCGGTGGTGTCCGCCATGGCAATGCCAGCCCCGGCAGCCCTCGTGGCCGCTTCGAAATCAATGGCGTCGCTCAAGGGCGCGGCTCCTGTACTGGGGAGTCGGCTATAATCAGACATGCGAGATTCATAGCATCAGGTATTCCCGCAACCGGAAAACTTGCTCCTGGAGGGTTTACCCGCGAGGCCCTGCGCCCCGGGACGGGTTGCTGGCGGACGGGGAAACTGGGCAACCAGAATGCAATAATCCGTAATGGGCTAAAACTTTCCGCCGCTCCGAGTAATCCAGCTTCGTCCGGCTTGCAAGGGGGATATTACCGGCTACCGTCCTCATCCATAACTCTATGGTGAACCAGACGGCTCCCCCCGAGGCGGCCCCATCCCCCGCTCAAGTGGAAGGGGATGTGGCGGCCATTGACGGTCTGCGCGCGGTCGCGGGGAGAATGCGGGAACAGCTCGCCCGGGTCATCATCGGGCAGGAGCAGGTGATCGAGCGGCTGCTCATCTCAATCTTCGGCCGCGGCCATGCCTTGCTGGTGGGCGTGCCGGGTCTGGCCAAGACATTGCTGGTCCGTTCGCTGGCGGATGCCATGTCGTTGGATTTCAGCCGGATACAATTCACGCCGGACCTGATGCCGTCGGACATCACCGGCACGGAAATCCTTCAGGAAACCGATCAGCCCGGACGCCGGCGGTTCGAGTACGTGAAGGGCCCCATTTTTGCCAACGTGGTGCTGGCGGACGAGATCAACCGCGCCCCGCCCAAGACGCAATCGGCGCTGCTGGAGGCGATGCAGGAGCATCGCGTGACGGCAGCGGGTCATCTCTACCAGTTGCCGGCGCCATTCTTCGTGCTGGCAACGCAAAATCCCGTGGAGCAGGAGGGGACATATCCGCTGCCCGAGGCGCAGTTGGACCGGTTCATGTTCCTGATCCACGTCGGGTATCCCTCGGCCTCGGAGGAGGGCCGCATCTCGCGGGAGACGACCGGGCCCGCACCTGCCAAAATCGACCAAACAATCGACGCCGCGGAGGTGCTGCGCTACCAGGAGGTCGCCAGGCGCGTCCCGGTGCCGGATCACATCCATGACTTCGTGGTGCGCCTTGTACGGAGTTCCCGTCCTGGCGAAAAGGAGGCGCCACCATGGATCAAGGATCTGGTGACGTGGGGCGCCGGGCCGCGCGCGGTGCAATACCTCATCCTCGGGGCAAAGGCGCGCGCTGCCCTGCACGGCAGTTACCTGGTGCGGATGGAGGATATCGAGGCGCTGGCGGAGCCGGTGCTCGTGCATCGTATTCTTACGAGTTTTCACGCCGAATCCGAAGGAATCGGCAGCCGGGAGATTATCAAACGCCTCCTGGATCAGACACGAACGGGACCGCGTGTGTGAAACACTCCGGCCTCGTTGACCCGAAGGCGGTGGCGCGCTTGATGCGCGCCCAGGTGCATGCGCGCCTGCCGATGTCCGGCAACATGTCCGGCCATCACAAGAGCCCGCACAAGGGGTCCAGCGTGGAGTTTGCCGAGTATCGCAAATACGTCCCTGGCGATGATACCCGGATGCTTGACTGGAAGGTGTACGGGCGGACGGACCGGTTTTACCTGAAGGAATTCGAGGCGGACACGAACCTGCGCGGGTGGCTGGTCGTCGATTCGAGTGCCTCAATGGGTTACACAGGCGGCGGGATGTCGAAGCTGGACTACGCGCGGCGGATGGCGGCGACACTGGGATACATGCTCATTCAACAGGGAGACGCTGTGGGGCTGACCTGCTTCGCCGAGGAGACATTCCTGGACATTCCGGCCCGGCGGAATGCCGCGCACCTGAGCAACATCTTCGACGGATTGATCCGGCTGAAACCGAAGGGGGAAACGGCACTGGCATCCGCCCTCCACGGTCTCGCCGAGCGGCTGCCGCAGCGGAGCCTGGTTCTTATTTTCTCGGATTTCTTCACCCCTGTGGAGGAGTTGTTGCGGGCTTTGCAACACCTGCGCTTCCGCAAGCATGACCTCGCGGTATTTCATTTACTGGACCGGACTGAACTCGATTTCGATTTCAAGCAGCCGACGCGCTTCGTGGACCTGGAGTTGGGCACCGCGCTCCTTGCCGAGCCGGAGCTTGCGCGGGCCAGTTACCTGGAGGAACTCCACGCCTACCTTGCTGCGCTGAAAACGGGATGCCGCGAGTTCAAGACCGAATATCGCAGGATCGTAACGGATGAGAACTACGAGGAGGCGGTATCCCAATTCCTCGTGGAACGGGGTAGAAAAACCTAAGGAAATGAACTTCAGGAATGTTGGGCTTGGCTTGGTCATAGCCATCTTACTCATCGCGCAGGCACGAGCGGCGGAGCCTGTGACGGCGACGCTCACACCAGCGCTGGGATGGGACAGCACCACTCAGGGCGCCTTCGTCGAGTGTGTCACCGCCGACGCCGGTGGGAATGTCTGGGTGGGAACGGAAGGGAACGGCGTCTGGAAATATGACGCGGCGAAGAAGACCTGGACTCAGTTCACAACGAAGGATGGGCTCGGTGGCGATCACGTTTACTCGATCGCAGTCGATCAGCAGAACCGTGTCTGGGCTGGCCTTCTCAATCGCGGAGTCAGTGTTTATAATGGGGTGCAGTGGAGGACCTATGGGGCGCTGGATGGTCCGCTGGGCAATCATGTCTTTGCCATCGCGGTATGCCCCAGCGATGGCGATGTCTGGATGGGGACGGACCTGGGCCTGGCGCGTTACTCCGAGAAGCGAAAGGACTGGGACTATTACACGCGCGCTTCCGGCCTGCCGTCGGATCAGATCCAGTGCCTGGCCTTCGACAAGAACGGGAAGATATACGTGGGCACCCAATGCAATGGCATTGCCACGGCTGCTCCGGATGATGATTACCTCACGTGGCACACGATCACAGCGCCGGACCACCTGCCGGCCGCCCCGTTCGGGGATGGGCTGGCCAGTGATCAAATCAACTGCATTCTGAATCTCGAGAGTGCGGACAGCAATTCATCGGCGGCTCTCGCTGGCACGCCACTGGGTGGCACCGTCATTGTTGGCGATGTGTTGAAATTTAACCGTGGCGAAGACTGGCGCGACCACACCCCGGGACCTTACCAGAATTCGCCGCGACCACCGGGTCCGTACCCGCTCGAGGATTGGATTACCGCGCTGGCACAATCAGGGACACATGTATGGGTCGGCTACCGGACAGCGGGAGTCGAGTGTGATAACATCGCTGGCCAGGGATCGCGCGAGATCACCGCCAATGTCAGCGGAACCACCGACATCAGCGGCACCGACGGTATTATGGTGCGCGGAATCCTTGCGCTCCCGGACCACCCGCCGTTGTTCGCAGCTTACGACACTTTGTTGGGAGGCCTGCTGACGACCGATGGCAGCGCCGCGTGGCAACCACTCAATGGCGCCCAGACCGGCACGCCCCCGCTACCCGCGCCCGCCCCTGCCCCGGCTCCGGATGAGGCAAAGACGCTCATATCGCGCCTGCAGAAGGTGGCCGATCCGCTGCAGCCCGGCGAGGCCTTTTACCTGGCGGATGACTGGCGCACGAAAGGCGACTGGGCGGGACATTACGGTACGGCCTACACAATGCTCTGCAGCATCGCCGATGCGAACAAGGACATGGGCCTGAATGCGACGGACGAAGATTATGCACTGGAGCAGGGATATGCCGCCGAGGTGGACCTGGGGCCGAATCATGATCCAAACTCCAAGGTTCCGGACACTTTCCAACATGACGATAACGCCGCTGATATCAGCAGCCTGTACAGCCTGGAATTGCAACATCGCCGGGATGCCGCGGTCAATGACCTGGATGTCAACCAAACCCCTTATCCGGAATCCCATCCAGGGCCCGATCTGTGGGTGCATGTAACGGTGCCGGAAGGAGTCCAATGCCTGTCGCTCTATTTCCGGAACTACGCCGCCCACGGCTATTTCCGGAACAAGTCTCTCGACTTCGATCTTTGCGTGGTGCCGGACGATCCCGATCCGGCAAAGGTGCAGGCTGCCCCGCCACTGGCCCGGGCGCGCGTGAACGATTTCTGGGGCGGGGTGTACAAACAATTCCTCGTATGCGGTCCGGGAAAATTCGTCGTGAAGATTGGGCGCAACCGGAGCTTTATGACCAAGCTGCAGGGCGTGTTTATCGACCGCGTCACCGGTCAGCCGCAGTCGGCCCCGGCCCAGCTCCCGGGATTCGACACGGTGCATTATCAATTGCCGGACGAGCCCGGCCCCTATCAGCCGACGCCATTGACCGCGGCCGCGACCGATCTCTGGGATGCGCTGGATCAGTCCCTCGGACTTCGCGGCGCGGTCCCGCTGCAGATGCCGTTTCATCTCTGGTGTTACAGGGCAGCCGTCGCCGGCAAGGCCCCGGCCGCGCTCCTCGACCGCTGGTGCTGGGAGCTGGGAATCTGGACTGACACCGACCGGCAGAAATTCTACCGGGTGATGGACGCCGCCCATAACGCCGCGCAATAAGTGTGATTGATCAAGAATGACTTACTCGCTCAGATATGCTGCCGCCGCACTGCTGCTTGCCATGTTACCCGCGGCGCCGGCGCGCGCGGCGGAGCCGGTCCGGGATACGCTCGTCGCGGCGCTTGGATGGGATCGCGACAAGCAGGGCGGCTTTGCCGAATCGTCTGCCGTGGACATGGACGGGAATATCTGGGTGGGCACGGAAGGCAACGGCCTCTGGGAATATAACGCGGCAAAAAAGGCCTGGAGCCAGTTCACAACTAAGGATGGACTGGGCGACGATTGCATTTACTCGCTTGCGGTCGATCAACAGAACCGTGTCTGGGCTGGTCACCTCAATCACGGGGTAAGTGTCTATAATGGAAAACAATGGAGAAACTACGGTCTCGTGGATGGCCCCTTGGGCGACCATGTCTTTGCGATCGCGGTTAATCCGAAGGATGGCAACGTCTGGATGGCCACGGACATGGGCCTCGCCCGTTACTCCGAGGAGCGAAAGGACTGGGATTATTACACCCGCGCCTCCGGACTGCCGGCGGATCAGATCCAATGCATCGCGTTCGATCCAAACGGAATGATTTACGCCGGCACCCAATGCAACGGTGTCGCGACAGCGGGGCCGGATGATGACTACGCCACATGGCACACGATCAAGGCTCCGGATCACGTGCCGGCAACGCCTACGGGGAATTGTCTGGTAAGCGATCAACTCAATGCCATCGCAATGATTGACTCAACCCCCGTTGCCGCCACGCCGTTCGGAGACACGACGCTTACTGGGAACACACCGATATTTGTCCACGGCGCTGATTGGCAGGATCACATTCCCGGCCCATACCCGAAGCCTGCAGGAGGGCCTGTTTTGGCGCCGGAGGAGGATTGGATTACCACCATGGCTGCCTCCGGAAGATACGTATGGATGGGTTACAGAAGGTCCGGCGTGGAGTGCGATAACATTGACGACCCGTTACAGCGCGCGATCATTGCCTGTGTCCCGGCTCCCAATACCGTGTTCGTCCGTCAGATTATTGTGCTGCCGGATCATCCGCCGCTGATCGTCGCCAATGGCAAGACCGCCGGCGGATTGCTCACCCTGGACGCGACGAGCACGTGGGCGCCGCTTGCGAGCGCGACGCCCGTGGTGCATGGATTTCCCCTCCCCGCGCCCGCCTCAGTGCCGGCGCTCGATGATGCCAGGGCCTTCGCCGCGAATCTGGATAAGCTCTCCGCCCAACTTGCGCCGGGCGAAGCCTATTACCTTGCCGATGACTGGCGCACGGAGGGCGACTGGGTGGGGCGCTACGGCAGCAGCTTCGTAAAGCTCTGCGCCGTGACCACCGACGGCGACGAGGATTACGCATTGGAGCCGGGATATGACGTGAGTGTGGTATTGGGACCCAATCACGATCCGAGGACGCCCGCGCCTGTCTCATGGCGGCATGGCGATTTGAACAGCGGTCTGCACACGCTCTACAGCCCGGAGCTCGGCCACCGGCGCGATGCCGAAAACAATGACTGGAGTTACGATGATGACCTATACCCGGAGTCGTATGACGGGCCGGACCTCTGGGTCCGCGTGACTGTCCCCGACGGCGTTCATTGCCTCACGCTTTATTTCGTGAATTTTGACGCCCATGACGGCGGCGGCAACAAGTACCGCGACTACGACCTGAAAATCGTCCCGGACGACCCCGACCCCGCGAAGGTTCAGACCGCCTCCCCGCTGGCCCGGGCGCGCGTGAATGATTTCTGGGGCGGCGTGTACAAGCAGTTTCTCGTCTGCGGACCTGGAAAATTCGTGGTGAAAATCGGTCGCAACCGGAGCTTTGTCACCAAGGTGCAGGGCATCTTCCTGGATCGCGTCACCGGCCAGCCGCCAGAGAATCCAGGGCTGCTGCCGGGCTTTGACACCGTGCATTACCAAATCCCGGACGAGCCACAGTTGGATTCGCCCGCGCCGCTCACCAAGGCCGCGGATGACCTCTGGAACGAGCTCGACCAGTCGCTGGGGATGCGTGGTGCGATCCCGGTGCAAATCCCCTTTCACCTTTGGTGCTACCGCGCCGCCATCGCCAGCAACGCACCGGCGCAATTACTGGAGCGCTGGCGGTGGGAGATGGGCATCTGGAATGACGATGACCGGAAGAAATTCGACGACGCGATGAAAGCGGCGCACGCTGCAGCTCAGTAAGATGATTTTTCTACAGCCATGGCTGCTCTGGCTGCTGCCGTTCGCCGCGCTGCCGGTCATTATCCATCTGCTCAACCGGATGCGCTTCCGGACGGTGGAATGGGCGGCAAGCCGTTTCCTTTACGCAAAGAGCCGCGCTTCCACACGCCACGCGCGCGTCCGGCAATGGTTGCTGCTTGCATGCCGCGTACTGGCGCTGCTGGCTCTGGTGCTGGCCGTGGCGCGCCCGCTGGCGGGTGGCTGGGCGGGATGGATGTTCTCCCCTGCTCCAGACGTGGTGCTCGTCCTGATGGATCACTCCGCGAGCATGGAGATGCGCGATGCCGCGACCGGCATCACGCGGCGCGAACGCTCTCTGGCGCAGGTGGCGCAGGCAGCCGCCGCATATGCCGCCAGAACGCGAATCGTGTTGATCGAGAATGTCTTCACGCAGCCGGAGGAAGTCGCGCAGCCGGCGCTGCTGCCGAAATTACCCGAAGTCGGACCGACGGACACGGCGGCGAATTTGCCGGCGATGTTCGACGCAGCGGCGGAGTGGCTGGCGCGCAATCGCACGGCAGTCGCGGAAATCTGGATCGCATCCGATCTCCAGCGGAGCAACTGGCAGCCGGACAGCCCACGCTGGCATGAGATCGCCGCGCGCATTGCAGCGCTCCCCCAGCACGTCCGTGTGCGGCTGCTGATCATGGATGGCAATGTCCCTCCCAACGCCTCTGTCACCCTCGTGAGCGCCACTCGCAATGCCCATGCGGCGAATCCCTCCCTCGCGCTGACATTCGACATCCACCGGAGTAATCCCGCGCCGGCCACGCTTCCGGTCACCGTCTGGATGGATGGCGCCAGGACGCACCTCGACCTTGCCGTCAGCGGGGCATCGACGCGGGTGCATCAATCGATGCCCATCGCGCCGGGCCGCGACTCCGGCTATGGCCGCATCGATCTGCCCCCAGATGGCAATGACCAGGACAACACCGCGTACTTCATATATACCCCGCCGCCCCCGGAGCACATCGCCGTGGTCGGCCCGGATGACCCGAGCCGGGCCAGTCTGGCCGCCGCCGCAGACCCGTTTCCATCCGATGCAAGCATCTCCTGCGAGACAATGGATCAGGCTACGGACGCCACGGACTGGGAGAAATACGCGGCGGTCATCTGGGCGAACCCTTTGCCCACCGGTGTAATCGCGGGCCAGCTTGAGGCATTCGCAAGGACAGGCGGCGCAGTCATTTTCCTTCCGGCTGGCACTCCCGATGCGAACTCCTTCCTTGGCGCGGGCTGGTCTCAACGCATCGATGCAGGCGCCGGTGCTGCGCTCCACGTGACGCATTGGGACCAGCACGATGGCCCGCTTGCTGACGCCGAGGCGGGAACTCCCCTGGCGCTGCCAGCATTGCAAATCCTCCGGGCCCAGCCCGTGGTGTCTGGTGGGGACGTCCGCGCGGCGATCGGCGACGACGAGGCTTTGCTCACCGAGCGCATCATCGGCCGCGGTCGCGTTTATTTTTGTGGAACGCTGCCGCGCGCAGATTGGTCCTCGCTGGGCGATGGAGACGTGCTGGTGCCGATGCTCCAGCGAATCATCGCGCAAGGCGCGACCCGCTTCTCCGCTTCCTCGTTCCTCGAGGCCGGAGACACTGCGCTCCTCCAGGATGCCGCAGGCTGGGTAAACCTGGATGGGACAGCGCCGCGCGATATCCGCTCGCAGGCGGGCATCTACCGCAAAGGCGAACGGCTCGTGGCTGTGAATCGACCCGCGTCCGAGGATGAGCCGGCGACCGTCGCGCCGGGCTACGTGCGCCAGCTTTTCAATCCACTCAGCGCCGCGCTGTGGGAGGATCGCGGCGCCAATAGCGCGGCACTGCAGGGCGAAGTCTGGCGCGCCGTGCTCTTCGCAATGCTGATCTTCCTGATTGGCGAAAGTCTTCTCTCGCTCCCGCAAAAGACAGCCTCCCAGCCGCGTCCGGCCATCCCCGTGGTTGCAATCTCATGACCGGCCACTGGTTATTCTCGGCCCCGCCAGCCGTGACGATGGCGGCACTGGCAGGCTGGGCTATATGCGCATGGCTGGCGGTGCTGCAATGGCAGCGGCGCGGCGGCGGCTCGCGGCTCGCGATGATGGAGGGTTTGCGCATGCTGGCGGTGTCTGTCGTCTGCGTGGCGCTCTTGAAACCCGAGCTGGCGCAGGAGATTCCGCACACGGAGAAACCCGCCGTGGCCATCCTGCGCGATGTCTCCGGCAGCATGGCCACACGCGATGTCCAACCCGCCGGCGGCGCCGTGCAATCGCGCGCCGAATGGATATCCGCCAATGCCCTTCCCAAGCATTGGCAGCCGCTCGCCGCCAATGCCCACGTGACCGTGGCCGACTTCGGCGCGCCCCCGCCGGCGGATTCTTCGGATGAAGATGGCACCGATCTGGACGGCGCCCTCTCGCACGCGCTGGAGCAGACTGAGAACCTCAAGGCCGTGCTGGTCCTCTCTGACGGCGACTGGAATCTCGGCCAGTCTCCAATCGTCTCCGCCGCGAAATACAGCGCACGAGGGATCCCACTCTACACCATCGGCGTCGGCAGCGAGAAGCCGCTCCCCGACTTGATCCTGGATCACTCCGACGTCCCTGCATACGGCCTTCTCGGCGATCAAATCACCATCCCCTTCCACATCCGCAGCCATCTCCCGCGCGAGGTCCAGACCAACATCCTTCTCAATGGTCCCGCCGGTGAGGTCGCCCGCAAGCCGCTCACCATTCCCGCGTTCGGCGAAGTCACGGACTCTGTGGTCTGGACGCCGTCACAGCCGGGCGATTACGATATGGACCTCCAACTCCCCGTCGAGCCGGATGAGGCGATCAAAGACAACAATGACCAGCGTTTCCGCATCGCCATACGCACTGAAAAACTGAAGGTGCTCGTCGTCGATTCCCTCCCCCGCTGGGAGTACCGCTACTTGCGCAACGCATTAATGCGCGACCCCGGGATCGAAGTGCGGACGCTCCTCTACCAGCCCGGCATGGACCGTGGCTCCGGGCTCAATTACCTCGCCAATTTTCCGCAGGACAAGGCGGAGCTTTCTCAATACGACGTAGTCTTCCTGGGAGATGTCGGCATCGGCGAGGGCGAACTCACACAGCAGGATGCAACGGCGATCCGCGCGCTGGTGGAGCAGCAGGGCAGCGGGTTGGTCTTCCTCCCGGGATACCGGGGCCGTGAGAACACATTCCACGGCACGCCACTGGATGACTTGATGCCAGTGGACCTGGACGACTCTGTGCCCGAAGGCCTGAGCACGCAGGATGATTCGCACATCCTGCTCACCAGCGAAGGCCGCGGGCACCTCCTCACCATGCTGGCCGCAGACGACGCGACCAACGCGGAAATCTGGAAAAACCTGCCGGGATTCAATTGGTGCGCCGCCGTGGCCGATACGCGGCCCGGCTCCGAGACGCTGGCCGTTCACTCCAGCCTTCGCAATGCGGAGGGCCTCATCCCGCTGCTGGTCACTCGCCCCTTTGGCAATGGCAAGGTACTCTTCATGGGAACCGATGGCGCATGGAAGTGGCGGCTCGGCGTGGAGGACAAATATCATTACCGTTTCTGGGGTCAGGTCATCCGCTGGATGGCCCACCAGCGCCACCTCGCACAGGGCGAGCGCATCCGCCTCAGCTTCTCGCCGGAGACGCCGCGCGCGGGCGACGATGTCTCGCTGCTCGCGACAGTCTTTGATCAATCGGGATACCCGGTTACAAAGGGCAGCGTCTCCGCGACCATCGCCTCCGGGACCGGCGCGAGCGAGCACGTGGAGTTGAGTCCCCTGTCCGGCGGCTGGGGCGTCTTCAAGGGCGACTACACCCCGCGCAAGGGCGGGCACTATCACGTCATCGTGAAGAGCGAGACCGATGCCAAGCGACTGGAAACCGATCTCAACGTCACCGGCTCCAGCCGGGAACGCGTCGGCGACCCGGCGAATCTCGCGATCCTGCGCGACATTGCTTCGCTGACCGGCGGCGCGAGCGGCGGCGCCGGCGACCTCGATGCCATTGTGCGCAAGATCGCGCTGCTGCCCGAGCCGCAGCCCATTGAGCAGCGCATCGAGCTCTGGAGCCAGTGGTACACCGCATGCGCGGTGCTGATCCTCCTTGCAGCTTACTGGAGTGCGCGGAAGCTTTCGGGCATGATGTAATCCAACCGATGCAAGCCGCCCTCGCACTCCCAGCCTCGCTAAACCGGCAGTTCGATTCACTCGAACGCCGGCTCTGGCGCAATGACGCGCTCCTGGCGCTCAGCGGCGGCATCGGCTCGCTGTTGCTGGCGTGTTTGGTGGTGTTTGTCTCGGACCGGATATGGGACACGCCGGGATGGATGCGCGCCATCATCGCCCTGTGCGGTTGGGGCGGCTTCGGTTGGTTCGCGTGGACCTATGGCAACCGGTGGATATGGGGACGGCTCTCCACTCGCGCGCTTGCGGTGCTCGTCCAGCAGCGCCACCGGCGGCTCGGCGATCGGTTGCTCGGCATCGTGGAACTCGCGGACCCCACCGCGCGCCCGTCAAATTATTCGCCAGAGCTCTGCAATGCGGCGATTGCGCAGGTGGCCGGCGAGGCGTCGGCGTTTGATTTCCAGGAGGCGGCCGAGGCGCGGCGGCTGCGGCGCTATCTGCCGGCTTGCGGCGTGCTGGCGGCCCTGCTGGCGATTGCGGCGTGCGTCGCGCCGGATGCAAGCTGGAATGCCATCGCGCGCTGGTTCTGGCCGTTGGGCGCGACCCCGCGATATACTTTTGTCAGCATCGAGCCGCTGCCGGATCACTTGTTCGTTGCACAAGGGGAGCCGTTTCAAATTGATCTCTGCCTCGCGCCTGCATCCGCGTGGCGGCCGGGCACGGCCCATGCCCATTTTGAAGAGGGCCAGACCGCCGATGTACCGATGGTGGATGGCAGCGCAGCATTCCATTTGCCAGGACAGACTGAGGAGCGGCTCCTCTGGATCGCCGCCGGCGATGTGTCACATGCCATCCGCATCCAGCCCGCCGTGCGGCCCGATCTGCGTTCGACCACCGTATCGCTCGATCTCCCCGCTTACCTCCATTATCCGCGACAGAATCAGACAATCACCTCCGGCAGGCTCGATTTCCTTCCAGGGACGAAGGCGGTCTTTGCCGGCGAGGCCACGCGCGATCTAGCAACCGCAACGCTGGATGGGAAACCCCTCCCCGTGCAGGGCTCGCATTTCACCTCCGCGCCCATCGTGCTGCAAACGGAACGGGATTTCACTTTCTCGTGGCGCGATGCTCTCGGGCTCAATGCTGCGGAGCCAATCACCATCCACGTGGCGCCGCACGACGACGAGCCGCCGCAGGTGGAATTGCGCGGCCTCGAGGCCGCCATTGCCGTGCTGCCGGAGGAGACCGTGCCCATCGATCTCAATTCCGCGGACGATTACGGTGTCCGCAGCCTCAGCCTTGCATGGCAAACCGGCCAGGCATCCCCCGATCAGCCACCCGGTGCTTCGCACGAAATCCCTGTTGCCGCCGGCAAACCGCAAGCCACAACGCTGACGGGCCATTATGACCTGAGTCCCGCGCTGCTCCATGCGCAGCCGGATACCACGTTGCTCGTGCGCGGGCTGGCGGTGGATTACTTCCCGGGACGGGAGCCGTCGAGCACGGCGGTCTATCGCATCCATGTCCTCAGCCGCGAGGCGCATGCGCGCCTTATCCACGATCAATTCGAGAAACTGATGGACCATCTCGATGACTTGAGCCGCCAGCAGGAGTCCATCCAGCAGGCCGGCAAATCCGTTCGCGCGCAGCCGCAGAAGCAACTGGCCAATGCCGATTCCACCAGCAAACTCTCGCAACAATCCCAGGACCAGCGCGAAACCGCCGCGGAGCTCAAATCTCTCGCCGCCCAAACTGCGGCAACCGTTGCCGAGGCCCTGCGCAATCCTCAGATCCCCGCGGACACCCTCAAGCAGTGGGCCTCGCGCGCCGAGGCGATGAACCAGCTTGCCGACGCCTCGATGCCCGCCGCGGCGCAATCCCTCGACTCCGCGACGGCCGATTCGCAGAGCCGCGCCGCGAATCTCGACAAGGCCCAGGCACAGCAAGCGGATATCCTCAAGGCAATGCACGAGATGGAAGAGCAGGCCGCAGCCGATCTCGACACGATGATGGGACAGACACTCGCCGCCCGCCTCAGCAAAGCCGCTGCCGACGAGCGCAAGATCGCGGACGATATTGCGGACACGCTGCCCCAGAGCATCGGGCTGACGGCGGATCAACTCGGCGACAACGCCCGCCAGCAAGTGCAAACCCACGTTGCCGCAAATGCGAAAGTCGCCGGGGAAGCGGCACGGCTCACCGAGGAAACCGCGCGCCTCTTCGCCCGCACCTCGCTCAAGCGCTACGGTGACGTATCCCGCGAAATGACGGGACTCAAGGCGCAGGACGAGGTCACGTCACTTGGCGATCTCCTTCAAAAGAACGTCGGCGTCCAGTCGATCATCGGCACGCGGTATTGGGGCGATCAATTCGACCGCTGGGCTAAGATGCTTGGCAGTGGCGACCAGACCAAAAGCACCGGCAGCAGCGCGAGCAGCAGCCAGCCGAATGCCGCGCAAATGCAGGCCCTGCTCAATCTAATGAGGCTCCGCCAGCAGCAGGATCAACTCCGCCAGCAAACCGCCGCGCTGGATGCACAAAAGCAGAGCGGCCAATACAAGGACGGTGCCGCCGATGCCGGCCGGCAGCAATCGGCATTGAACGATACCTTGCAGGGGATGCGGCAGGATCCCACGTTCCCCGTTCAGCCCGCCGACCTTGCCCCTGCCAGCAAGGCAATGAATGACGCCACAACCCTGCTCGCCAAACCCGATACGGGCAGCCCCACAACCGCCGCGCAGACGGACGCCGTCAATATCCTCGATGGCGTGATCGCCGCCCTGGCACAAAAGACCGGCCAGGACGCGACCGCCCTGACGCAAATGATGGGCATGGGGAATTCCGGCAAAGGGTCCACCGCCGGTGGAACCACCAACCATGCGAATGTGCCCATCCTCGGTTCCACGGATGACGCCGCGCCCGACCAACGCCGTGTCACGCAGGCCAGCGGCATGGACAGCGCCGCACTGCCGGGCGAGTATCGCGACGCCATCGAGAGCTACCATCGTGCCATGGAGAAAACGCCATGAGCTCCAACACCACGCGTTCGCTTCTGCGACTGATTGTGATACTCTGCATATTCGCCGGCGCGGTTGCAGCCCGCGCCCAGGAGCTATTCTCCGAGGATCAGCAGGCCATCCCTCCCTCCATCGACGCCATGTATGTCAAAGGCATGCGCTATCTGGCCGGGAAACAAAACGACGACGGCGGCTGGGATGGCCCCTTCGGCAATGAACCGGGTGTGATCGGCCTTTCGCTCCTGAGCATCCTCGCCCATGGCGATGACCCGAATTACGGTCCGTACCATGATACCATCCACAGGGCCATCGATTCCATCCTCACCGACCAGGACCCGAATACCGGTTACATCGGCACCTCGATGTACAACCATGGTTTCGCCACGCTCGCGCTCGCGGAGGCTTATGGGCAGGTGCATGATGAGCGGATCGGCCCCGCGCTGCGCAAGGCGGTGGACTTGATCCTCAACTCCCAGTCCCGCAATCCGCAGGGCGCGTGGCGTTACTCGCCGGATAGTTCCGATGCGGATACCACCGTCAGCGGCGCGCAATTGGTGGCATTATTCGCCGCGCGCAATGCCGGCATCGGCGTCCCCGAGGCATCGATCCAGAAGGCGCTGCAATTTTTCATCCAATGCCAGTCCCCCGATGGAGGAGTCGGTTATACCGCACAGGGCAATCCTGACGGCGCCCGCACGGCGATTACCGCTCTGGTCTTCTCGCTTGCGAAACAACAGAAATCCGCGGTCTATCGCTCCGCAATGGATTATTTGGTGGCGAACCAAACCGGCCAGGAGCTTTATCTCCAATACTATCTCTATTATGCCGCCCAGGCTTACTTCCGCGCTTCACCGCGGGCATTTGACGATTGGAACGCCGCGAATGTAAAGTCGCTCGAGAACACCCAATTGGATGACGGGAGTTGGTCCAGTCAGCTTGGTCCCACCTTTTCCACCGCCGCATCGCTGCTATCGCTGGCCCTTAATTACAAGCTGCTTCCCATCTACGAAAGATAACCCATGAAAACCCGCGCATTCACCATCCTGGTCCTTCTCGCCGCAACTCCCGCGTGGGCGCGGATCATCGTGGATGATTCCGCCCCGGAGCCGGGCCCGGAGCCTGGGATTCATGTCCCCGCCCCGGCTAATGGATCGGACAGCCAAACGCCGCCGCAGGAGGACAGCCTCGCCTTCCTGAACAAGGATCAACTCCACGGCTTCCTCCTGGCCATTGACGCCGATGGATCCTTGCACTGGCAAAGTCCGGAGGCGCGCGATCCCATTGTCTTCAAGAGCGGCGAGGTGGCTCAAATCAAACTCGACTCCCACAAGCCGGCCGCGACCACTTCGGAAGCGCGCATTGCTTTGACCAACGGGGATATTCTGCCCGGTAATATCGTCTCATTGGATGCCCAGACGCTGGCGCTCGATACATGGTACGCAGGCCGCCTATCCCTCCCGCGCGCGATGCTGCGCAGCATCATGCCGATGTCCGATGCCGCCAATCTCGAATACACCGGTCCCACCAGCCTCGACGGATGGACCGTTGGACGCATGGACAACCCCGGGAGCTGGTCCTTCAAGGACGGCGAACTCATCGGCAGCAGCTACGGCACCATCGGCCGCGATGTAAAACTTCCGGATACCTCCAGCGTCGCATTCGCCCTGACCCTCCAGGGCAACCAGCAGATCGGCATCGGCATTTACGCCGATCATCCGGATAATACGGGAAACTGCTACATGCTCCAGCTCAGCAACGGTTACGCTGAGCTTCAGCGTTTCTCCCGCAACACCGGCTCCACGGTCATCGGGAATGCGCAAATGCAAAATGCAATCCGTCATGACAAGACGCAGGTGGAATTGCGAACCAGCAAGGATAAGAAATCGATCTGGCTTTTGCTCGATGGGAAGATGGTCAAGCAATGGACCGACCCGGCGGAATTTAATGGCGGCGGCGGATGTATCATCTTCGCCTCGCAACCGGGAAGCGTAGTCAGAATATCCGATATCAAGGTCTCGAAATGGGACGGTAAATTCGACGAGTCCGTCTCTCCGTCAGACAGGACAAGCACCGACACCGTCGCTCTTGCCAACGAAGACAAGGTCACTGGGCATCTGGAATCGATCCAGGATGGAAAGGCAAAGTTCGCGTCGGACTATGCGGAGCTGACCATTCCGTTGGAACGCATTGACGAACTCGATCTTGCCAATGCACAGGCGGTTAAACCAAAGCCCGCACCCACGGATGTTCGCGCATGGCTGCCCGACGGCGGCAGTGTGACCATGCAACTAACAGCGTGGAACGCGAAAACCTGCACCGGCACAAGCCCCAACTTTGGAACAGCAACCTTCTCCCCGGACGCCTTCGCGAAGATCGAGTTCAATCTACAAGCTCCGGAACGGAGTCTTTCTGATTCCGATGGCACGGATAACGAATCCGATAGCCCGGACCAGGAAGGCAACCAGTAGAGCATTGCGAAAGTTTATCCGCAATTGAACAAAGCCCTTCGTTCTCCCCCCTCGCACCCACAGCCGGCCTCATGTCAGTTGAGGCCGGCCCCCTTTTTGATAGGTTTATTGTTAATGCTTGATTACTTCGCCTTGCGAACCGCAGCCCAGCGGGCGCGTTGCGCAGCGGCGATGCGCTCGCGGGCTTCCGGACTAAGCTGCCGGCGGCCACCACGCTTGCCGGCCTTTGCGGCCTTGGGAGCGGATTCCGCCTTTGCGGGCTTGCCACCACGCTGTGCGGCCCAGCGGGCGCGCTGTGCGGCTGCAATGCGCTCGCGCGCTTCCGGACTAAGCTTGCGACGGCCACCGCGCTTGCTGCCGGGCTTCGGGCCCCGCTTCTTGCCGGTGGGCGCCGCGGGAGCGGCAACTACTTCAGGCTTGGTACCGCGTTGTGCGGCCCAGCGGGCGCGCTGTGCGGCTGCAATACGCTCGCGCGCTTCCGGACTAAGCTTGCGACGGCCACCACGCTTGCTGCCGGGCTTCGGGCCGCGCTTCTTGCCGGTGGGCGCCGCGGGAGCGGCTGCGGCGGGCGCGCCTAACACGGCGGCCAATTGACTCTCAAGGATTGCTATCTCTTCTTTGATTTGAAGGACCTTTCTTAGTTCTGTCACTGAAAGGTCCGACAATGTGCGGGATTGATTCATCAATGGCGGTTAAGCGATGTTGTCACTAATGTCAAACAGGTTTGATATATTATTTCACTCGAAATAGGCGGCTGGAATCGTTTTGATTTCCGTACATGCATCAAGCAATGCTTCATTCAGACCTTCATTACCCGCTGGCTTTCCTCATAGTAGGTTTGCTTCTTCTGCTGGCTGGGCGCAGGCTTTTCTGGCTCTTTGTCGCGGTCGCCGGCTTTGTCGCCGGTGTTGAGGCTGTCCCATACGTTCTTCCTCATCAGGCCGAGCTTTTTACACTGGTTGTCGGCATTGCATTTGGCTTGCTCGGCGCTCTGCTGGCCTTCTTTCTCCAGAAGATCGCGATAGCCATCGCCGGTTTTGCCGCGGGCGGTTATCTCACCATGGTCATTTGCGAACCAATGCTCGGAACCCCTTCTGTGCATCAACCCGCCGCATGGATATGTTTTCTCGTCGGCGGCATCATTGGCGGCCTCCTGATGAATTTCTTTTTTAACTGGGCCCTGATCATCCTCTCATCCACGGAAGGGGCGCATATCATCCTCAAGCAACTCATGCCGCAGCGTCAGCAGTACTTTGTCATTGTCATGGCGGGACTGGCCCTGGTGGGGATATTCATCCAGGCAGCCACTTATCGCAAACCCGCTCGCGTGGCTTCGGAGTAAGTGTTCAAGATAACACCGTCCAGGCGGTCTGCGCTGGCAGCATGTATGGAATTTCATCTTATGTACGGGATCTGATAAATTCCAGCGCCACCAACCGGCATTTTTTCCGGAAATTTGCAGCCGCCGTGTGCGAGGTGTTTTTTCGTTCTTGTCCTCCGTCCCCGGTGAGGTTGGACTCCCATGTTGTGAAACGCCTCCTGCTTTGCATTGTGCCACTCCTTCTCTCCGCCCTGGCGGTGCGTGCATTGGTGGTGCAAGGATACGATCCCGCGGTCAATGACCGCTTCGCCTCCGGTTACCCGGACGCACCCGTGCCGAACACAGGCCCGAGTTTTATCGGCAAGGGCCTCGATTGGTCCGGGGTCGGCTGGTGGAAGAAGGATGCGCAATATTCCGTAACCCTCCTCAGTTCGCGCAATTTTGCTTACACCAGGCATATGGCTCCCCAGATAGGCGATACGATTACTTTCCTGGGTGGCGATGGTCACCTTCACGATTACCATGTCGCCAGGCTTCAGATGGTGGAGCTCGGCAAACAAGGCGATCAGCCCATCGATGCCGATACTGCGGTGGGCACATTCGCCGAAACCGTCCCTCTCGACGACCATGTGACCCATTACCCTGTCGTATTTTCGCAGAAAGGCGTGGAGCCTTTCATCGGCAAAAAAATTCTCATGTACGGCCACATGGCGCGCATCGGGTATAACGAGATTGTCGAGGGCCTCATGGTGGATGGAATGGCCAGCGAATATAACTTCGATACCGATGGACTTACCACCGGCATGGGCAAAAGCGAGGTTGGCGACTCAGGCAGCCCTGCGTTCATGGTCGTCGGCGGCAAGCTGGCGCTCGTCGGCACCCATTGGAAGATCGACACCGATTGCATGGTCCCCGGCCTGATCGCCGGAATGAACGCCATCATGGCCGCCGACGGCGCCAGGCTGGAGGTCGTACCGCTGGATCAGTAGCGTGTAACCAGTGAACAACGTACAAGTTCTCGACGTTATTTCCACCACTCCGCATTCCGCACTTCGCACTCCGCATTGGCGCCGGCTTCGCCGGGCTATGACGTCTTGAAACCATTCCCCGCTCTTAGCCGCCCTGCCGCGTATGCCATCGTGATTGTCCTATGGGCGGCGATCTATCTGCCCGCGCTGGGCGCCTTCGAGATCAAGGGCGAGGAGATCCGCCGTATTATGCCGGGTATCCATATGCTGGAGTCCGGCAATTGGATCGTACCGGAATTCAACGGCCACCCCTACCTGCGCAAGCCGCCGCTGGTCAATTGGGCCATCGCCCTTTCGGTAAAGGCCGCCGGCGTACGTAACGAATGGACCGTGCGCCTACCCTCCGTAATTGCGATGCTCGTGATGGCGCTGGTGATGCTCTGGGCATGCGCGCCGTGGCTTGGCGTGAATGCCGCGCTGGCTGCCGTGCTCATTACATTGACCAGCGCGGGGATCATTGAAAAAGGCCGCCTCGCCGAGATCGAGGCGATCTACATCGCATGTTTCGGCATGGCGTTCTCCTGCTGGCTTGCCTGGACCGCCCTCAACCGCTCCCGCTGGCTGATATGGCCGTCCACCGGCCTCCTTCTCGGCATCGGCCTGCTGGCAAAAGGTCCGCCCCATCTCGCATTCTTCTACGCCATCGCTGGTTTCATCGCATGGCAGACCCGCGGGAAACGCGCGGCGTCCGGGACCGTGGATACCGGACTCGTAAGCTGGGCGCATCTTTGCGGCATCCTCATTATGCTGGGCGTCTTCGCGCTCTGGTGCGTGCCATACATGCGGCAGGCTTCGACGATTGGCGCAGGCGGCGTCTGGGCCCGGCAAATGGAGCAGCGCATGGGCGCGGGTGACAGCTCCACGGTTTTCGTCAATTTCCTCCGGAGCCTCCTGAACTTCGCCCCATGGATTCTGGCGCTGCCGCTTTTCTGGCGCAGAGCCTCGCTCGAGCGCGTCTCGGATCGCGACCGGCTGATCATTGAGTCGGCGCGCTGGCCCATCGTCATTGGGGCATTCGTGCTGATGTTCATTCCCGGGATGCTCCCGCGTTACACGCTCCCGTTGGTGATTCCGTATGCCCTCCTCCTTGCGTTGCTGCTGAAGGGTCACATGGAAAACGCCAGTGTCCGATGGCCGCTCAGGGCCGGCGCCGCAGCCGGAGTCGGAATGATCGTTTACGCCCTCTTCTTTTCTTCGGTGGTGGAAAAACTTGGGTTCGCCCGCAAATTCGGCGCGCAGGTCAACGCGGTCATGCCAGCAGGCAGTCCCATCATTATTTTCGATCCTTCCGTACAGCCGGAGATATTTTACATCAATGGCCGTTTGAAGTTTGAGGACTCGGTCAAAGTCCTGCCGGACGATGTCCCATACCTCCTCGCACCGGACGATGCCGTGGAAAACATCCGCGAGCGCTACGCGAAATCCGCGATCCTTGCACAGCCGCGCGACGGGGGAGACAAGGAGTACGACCTGCTCTCCCTTAAGGGCCGCGTCGCCGTCCAGAAGAAGCGCGGCCCAAAACCGGGGGATTAACTCGCCCTAAAGCGCCGCCAATTGCCCCTTGAAAATCCACATCAGCGCCTTCACCCCCAGCTCCAGCAGGTTGAAGGGCTTGCCGATGAAATCGTTCCCGCCGCTCAGGCTGCCCTGCGCGCGGTTCTGAAACGTATTCATGCCCGTCAGGAACACGATCGGCGTCCGCCGGTGATCCTCCAGTTGCCGGACCTGCGTGCAGAGATCGAACCCGGAACCCTGCGGCATGTTGATATCCAGGAAAATGAGATCGAACTGGTTGTCCCCCAGTACGCTCAGCGCCATCTCGGGATCTTCGGCGCAGGTAATCTTCAACTGCACCAGTTTCATCGCCGCGCTGATCATCTGCCGCGCCGCCGATTCGTCATCGACGACAAAGACATCCGCCGACGCCGGATCCTTCAGCTGCTGGAGCGTCTCCTCCTCGAATAGCACGACGAGAAAATCGACCGCCTGGCTCAGCGTCCGGACCACCGAGGGATTGATCTGCTCCGGCATCGCGTAAAGATCGTACACCAGGTTCTCCATGGAAGCCGTCAGCCGGCCCAGTGCCAGGAGATTGAGCATCGTCACCCGGTGCGAGATCTGATGGATCAGCCGGAATATCTCGTAGAGCCCAAGCCCGTTGCGCGGATCCTTGATGAAATCGTGCAGCGTGACGCGCAGCTCATTGATCGTCTCCGGCGCCGCCTCCGCCACGGAATGCACCCACGTCACATACTCCGCGCTGGCCGCCACGGGGTCAAAGGCGGGCAACCCCAACCCCTCCGCCACTGCCACAAAGAGATCACCATCCGCCGCAATGCCGAAGCCCGGTACGCGGTTGGCGCCAGCCTTGCTCATCGCCCGGGCAACTGCGCCCGGCAGCCGGGAGATCACCCAGAGCGCACCCTGCCCCAGGAGGCCTCGGAGGCTCTCCACCGCCTCGATCGGGCTCGCGCCGGCCATGATTGGATCGATCAGCGTGATGTCGGGATTGCGTTCCTTGGCGTAGCGCCTGGCACCTTCCACGGAGCGGGCCGTATCCACAGTCACGCCCAGCGCCTCCAGTCTTACCCGGTGGTAATTCGAAACCAACTGATCCTCGGCAACGAGGAGGACACGTTTCATGGATTTTTGCTGCTAGGGTGGAAATGCATTTTAAGCACCTTGCATTCCAGTTGGCCGGAAGGGTTGCCGGCAAACTCTAAGCAAGAGTGGAATGAGGAATGCTTTACAGGAGGTCCGTGAAAACGCATAGCGAAAACCACGGGAGAAGCCGCCGGAGAAAAAATCCGGATGCCGTCAATTCGAAGCTCATCATGGCCGCCGTCCGGCTCTGGGAGTTGAAGAGGCGGAACCCGGTCCACTAGTCCTTCTCCCTTGCTTCCCATGCGCCTTGCCCGCGGTTGCGGGATGGGCCGATGGGCGATTGGCATCGCGGGCGCCCGCAGCGCCGCGAAGGCTGCGTCCTCCCCTCTTCACGGGTCGCTCTCTTTTCTCACCGGTGAAAGTTTTCGGTTTTGGGGGACGTTTTTTTGCGGATGGCTGGATATTGGTCTCCTTCGGAACGTCCTGTTTCACCTCGCGCAATCCCTTCACCTCCGCCGCGGTCAGCGCTCTCCATTCTCCTGCGTGTAATTCCGTCAGGCGTAGCGGACCGATGCGGGTGCGGATGAGCCGCTCCACCTCGTAGCCGACCTTGTAAAGCATCTGCCGAATCTGCCGTTTGAGCCCCTGCCGCAGCACGATCCGCAGCACCTTCGGCGAAACCTGGCGCACCGATTCCGCCTTCGCCCGTCCCCCCTCGATGCTCACGCCGCGCAACAGCTTCGGCGTATCGATCGCTCCATTGTAAGCCCGGTCCAGCAGCACCTCGTACTCTTTTTCGATCTTGTACCGCGGATGCGTGAGATGGAGCCCAAGGTCGCCGTCATTGGTCAGGATCAGCAGCCCCTCGCTGTCGAGATCCAGCCGGCCCACATGGAAGAGCCGCGGCCATTGGGCGGGCAGCAGGTCAAAGATCGTCCTCCGGTCGTGCGTATCCGCCGCCGTGCAGAGATAGCCGCGCGGCTTGTGCAGCAGGATGTAGAGGTGTTTCTCCGGCAGGATGCGGCGGCTGCCGACCTTGACGAAATCCTCCTCCGTGACGTCGGTGGCAAGATTCTGACAAACCTGTCCGTTCACCGTCACATTGCCGGCCAGGACCAACTCCTCGCAACTGCGTCGTGAGCCCAGCCCGGAGGCCGCGAGAAATCGATTGATGCGCATGGGCCGCAATTGGGTAACGCAGGATTGCCCCGCGAGCAAGCGGGTTCGGCGGTCGCCCAAATTTCTCCATCCGTTTTCACCTTGTGTAAATTCCTCGCTTTTAGCCCTTTACGCCTTTGCCTGAGCCCCCACTCTCCCGTGAGCCAAAAAAATCCCTAGGAGAAGCAAGTAGTCTTCTGCAAGGCTGGAAAGATGCACAGGCAACGGTTCCAAAACCTGTCCACATTTCACTCCTCCATGCCAGGTCCGAATCGAACACGCGCCCTGGGGCCTGTTAAGGTAAAAGGGGTGCAATGTACCCCTGGTACCTTGGCACGCGCCTCAGGCAATTAAGGTGAATTAAGCCAAATTAAGGTGAAAAAATTTTTCGAGTCGCCAGCGTGCAATTTGCCCGTGTGGTCAACCGCGAATTGAGCCACTACCGGTCCGGCGGCGGCCACCCCGCCACATACGGTATTTACGAGCATTACCAGGGGCGTGAAAGAGTGCTTGAGATTCGACTGGAATTTGCCGAAGTTCCCAAACTTCGTTAATTTTCACAAAGTTTTACCCGTGTCCCGCCAGGCCATCCCCCGCAAAACAGTCTACCGTCTTTCGCTTTATTACCGCGCCTTGCAGCGTCTTAAGGCCAACCAAATCGCCACGGTTTCCTCTGCCGCCCTCGCCAAGGCAGCCGGGGTCAAGCCGACGCAATTGCGCAAGGACCTCACGTACTTCGGCCAGTTTGGCACTCGCGGCCTCGGTTACGACGTGGAGGCATTGAGCACCAAATTGACCGAGGCGCTCGGCAACGCCCGCCTCCAACCGGTGATCCTGGTAGGCGTCGGCAACCTCGGCGCCGCGCTGCTTCATTATGGCGGCTTTGCCAAGGAGGGTTTCGAAATCGTCGCGGCATTTGATTCCGATCCCGCCCCGAAACGCTCCGCCGAGCTGCGCGTGCCGCTCCTGAGAATGAGCGACCTGCGCGATTTTGTCGCCGAGCGCGGCGCCAAGATGGCCATCCTTGCCGTGCCCGCGACCGCGGCACAGGAGGTGGTCAACGAATTGGTCCACGCCGGCGTCATGGGCATCCTGAACTTCTCCCCCACCCTGCTCCAGGTGCCGGACGGGGTGGTGGTAAATAACGTGGATCTCGCCCTGGAACTGGAAAATCTGAGCTATTTCATCCGATGAAACGCCCCGGGCGGCTGCGGCCGGTGGAGGCGCGGGAATTCAATCTGGCGACGACGCTGGCTTCCGGGCAGGTGTTTCATTGGGTCGCCGAGGGTGCCGGATTCGCGGGCGTGATCGGGAGTACGCCCGTTCGCGTGGAGCAGCGCGGCGACGAAATCTGGACCGATGCCGATCCGGGGCTCGTGGCGCGTTATTTTGCGCTCGATCATCCACTGGTGGAGATTTACGAGAGCTTTCCCGCCGACCCGGCGATGGCGGCGGCGCTGGAATTCTGCCGCGGCATGCGCATTATCCGGCAACCGGCGTGGGAGTGCCTCGCGACTTTCATCACCTCGTCGATGAAACAAGTCGCCCACATCGCGCAAATCTCCCACACCCTGAGGTCGCGCTACGGCGAGCCGGCAGGAACCACTCATGCCTACCCCATCCCGGAACGCCTCGCGTCATTGGATGAACCCGACCTCCGTTCCTGCGCATTGGGATACCGCGCGCGGAATCTCCTGAAGACTGCGCGAATGATTGCCAGCGGCGAGGTGGACCTGGAGGCGATCCGCACAATGGATGACGACGCAGCGCGAGCAGAGCTCTGCCGCCTCGCCGGCGTTGGGGAAAAGGTCGCCAACTGCGTGCTGCTCTTCGCGTACGAGCGGGTGCGGGCGTTCCCAATCGATGTCTGGATCGAGCGCGTCCTGCGGGAACATTACTTCAAAGGCAGGCGGAGGATCACTCCCGGAAGGCTGCGCGATTTCAGCCGGGATTATTTTGGACGTTTCGGCGGCTACGCGCAGCAGTACCTCTTCCATCACGCCCGCTCTGCAAGGCGCGCGGCGCGAAAGCTTCAACCATGAGCAAAACTGCCGGCCTTATCGACGTTGTCCTCTCGCCTCCGGAGATCGACCTGCTGCCGAAGCGCGATCTCGCTGGCTGCACCGCGGTGGCGTTCGACATTCTTCGCGCGACCTCCACGATGATCACAGCCCTTTCCAACGGAGCCGAAGGAATCTGGCCCGTCCGGACCATCGAGGAAGCCTGGGCGCTCAAGAAGAAGCACCCGGAAGCCCTCCTGGGCGGCGAGCGTCACGGCGAGCGCATCGAGGGCTTCGATCTCGGCAACTCCCCGCTGGAATACGGCGAAAATGTCCGCACCCGCGAAATCATCAGCACCACCACCAACGGCACCATCGCGCTCCGCGCCGTCGAGCATGCCGCGTTGGTCTTCGCCGGTTCCCTGCTCAATATCGGCGCGATTGCCGCCCATCTCCACGCGCAACTGCCGGGAGAATTGCTCCTCGTCTGCGCCGGCACCTTTCGCGAAGCCGCCCTGGAAGACATCCTCGCCGCCGGGATGCTCATCGATCTCCTGCCCGGCCGCCCCCTCACGGACTCCGCGGAAACCGCCCTCGCCCTGTACCAGCAAAATCACAGCGACCTCGCCGCTGTATTGCATCGGGCAAGGAATGGCAGGGCGCTACTGGCCAAAGGCCGCGAAGCAGAGGTCGATTGGTGTGCGCGAAATTCCGTGATCGCTCTCCTCGCCGAAATGACCCGCGAAGGCTGCGTCCGCCACAAAACAGTTTAGTCGATGATCACCCGCGCCGCGACCGGCTGCGGCGAATGATTCTCAGCTTGCGACAGGAATCCGTAATGATGACAGAGATAGAGCAGCACATTAGCCAGAAAGAGCACCGCTATTGCCAGCAACACCAGCGCCTCCTTGCGCTCTTCAGTCTTGTCCCTTCCTTGCGGCGATCCTCGTTCCGCGCGCCGACCGTTGAATGTCCGATCCGATCCTGAGTGTTGCTCTGACTTCATGGTGGAGAGGCGGTTCGTTGCTGCTTCGAGAATCATCGACGCCAAACCGCCGCCCATTATTCGAAGAAATCATCACGAATGGATGGCGAAAGCATCGTTTCCGGGGATATTGTCCCAAAAGCCTTTGCTCCAGTCCGCGATTGCGAATTTTTCAAATAACACGAACCCTATGAATCTCATTTCAACATCAAGGCTGCTGGCCGCCATGACAGCAGCTTGCATTGCCCTTGCCGCATGCGCATCGTCGGACAATGACTCCCCCGATTCGCAACCCGTCAAAGCCTCCGCAACGATGGTCCCTCCTACCTCGCCTTACTCCCCTTCATCGCCCACCGGCGGCTCAGCCAATGCAGACCCCCATGGATTCTATTAGTAAGCGCCGCCTGGGCGCCGTGGCGCTGGTCGCATTGCTCGGAGCAATGGGCCTCATGAGTGGCTGCATGATGACGCCGGAGGACAAGGCATTCTACGGCCGCGGCTGGATCAACCCCGACGAACTCGACCAGGACCCGACACCTCCCCGGGATTTTAATGACCCGACCGCGATCCAGCCTCACATGATGGGGCCTGGGGAGTACTAGAGCGCAAGTTTCGTCGAAGTGCTGGTCCGATCGTCACCGGCTTTGCCGCCGGTCATAGGTGCTATGGTTTACATCCCTTGTGGTTCCCTACCCCATTTTAATACATCCGCGGTTTACCCCCCGGGCGAATCGTAGGGTGGGTTAGGGTTCCCCCGGCGCCGGATCCATCGAGGTTCGCGCCGGGGGCTTTTTTCCAGGCATCACGATAACGGGAGGGAATTACGGAAAGAGTTCTGCGTCCATTTTTGCGCAATCGTACGTACAAAAGACCATATCGTGCTGCGCTCTTTTTTTGGGGGACATGCTTGCAAGTGCAAAATTGTCGCTCTATAAGTAAGTCTACGTACCATGTATCCCTTGAACTCACCCGAATTCCAATCCCTAGCCAATTTCCGTTACCAGATCAGAAAATTCCTCCGCTTCAGCAAGGATCTGCTGAGCATGGAAGACCTGACACCGGATCAATACCAGGCCCTTCTGGCCATCCGCGCCTCGTCGAATAACGGGAAACTCTCCATCCGCGACCTCGCCGAGCAGTTGCAGGTGCGACATCACAGCACGGTCGGGATCGTGGATCAGCTCGTCTTCCGCGCGGCGGTGATTCGTGAAGTCGCTCCAGATGACCGCCGTAAAGTCCTGTTGAGCCTGACGCCGAAGGGCGAAGAACTAGTGCAGCGGCTCGCACCGCCCCATCACAAGGAGCTCGGCCGCCTTTGCCCGGAGATGATCGATACGCTGCTCCGGATTCAGTCGAATCATCATTGAGTTGGAGCTCAGTGCATGCGCTCGACGCAGCGCAGCAGGTACGGTAGCAGTTGCTTCTTGCGCGATACCACCCCCTCCAGCTCCCATATATGCGGGGCGCGCTGCGGAAAATCGATCTCCGCGAGAAATGAGTCCGAGCCGCAGGCGAGGAGCAGGGAATTCTGGGTGTTGATATCGGTAACCAGCAGCGCCATGAAGAGCAGCCCCTGGCCGCGCACCCGTTGGGTAATCGCCGCCAGCAGCGCCTCCTGCTTCTCCGCGAGGTGGGTAAAGCTCAACTCCTCGATCTGTGCCACGACGAAGTTGCCGCGCTCGTGCTCGTATTCCTTCGCATCTGCCTGGATGGTCTGCTCCGGAGTCATCGTGAGAAGTGGCGAACCGACGGCAAAAATCTCCGCGGCCAGCTCCCGCGCGTCGACGCCCGCCACCTTGCAGAGATGCTCGACGATGACACGGTCCGTCGGCGTCGCGGTCGGCGAGGTCAGATTCAACGTATCGGATATGACACCGGCGAGCAGCAAGCCGGCAACCGGCTTGGGAATCGGCACCGCCGCCTGCCGGAAACAGAGCGCCACGATCGTGCTCGTGGAGCCGACCGGATTATTCCAGAAAAGGATCGGGCTCTCACTCACCATCCCGCCGATGCGGTGATGATCGAGAATTTCCACGATGCGGACCTTCTCAGCGCCATGCACGGCCTGGGAGAGCTCATTGTGATCCACGAGGATGAGCTCGCGCGGGACCGGTTTCAGGAAGTCGCTCTTTGAGAGCATGCCCACCAGGACGCGGTTTTCATCGATGATCGGGAAAACGAAATGCCGCGAAGAGGCGGCCTTATCGCGTGCATCCTCGAGGAGCGTTTCCGGGGTAAAGGTGAACAACTCCGCGCTGATCATGCTCTCGACTCGGACTGCGCCACGCGCCAGGAAGACGGTGGTGGCCGTATCGTGGATGGAGCTGATGATAATGACGCCGGCCTCCTCCGCCTCCTTGAGGATCGCTGCGGAAACCTCGAGACCGCCTGTGATGACGATGGCCTTGACTCCAGCGCGGATGACAAGTTGATGCACATCCTCCCGGTCGCCGACAAAGAGGATGACGTCGCTCGGGTTATATGTGCCCAGGCGCTCGGAAAACGAGTCGGCACGCATCGCCGCTACCATCAAAAGGTACCGGCGCATCGCCTGATCGAGTTTCCCCGTGATCACCTTTCCGCCAAAGGTCTCCACCATGCTCGGCAGCGACGCCTCGATGAAGCGAGCCTCGCCCGCCTCGTCCCGGGCCGGGAAGAGCCGCTGGCAGACGCGGAATGCGGAGAGCAGACCGAGGCAGCGGTTTTGCTCGTCGATGACCGGCAGGCCCCGCAGGCGCTCGCGCTCGATCAGGTGGATCGCGTCATACGCCGAGCTGTCGCGCCGGACGGAGATGACATTGCGCTCCATGACGTCGCTGACGCGCGGCGACAGATCCGGGATGAAAACCGGCGCCTCGACGCCAAACTTCCGCAGGACGTAATCGATCCGCTCATTGGTATCGCCCGCCCGCGCCGGGATGGCATTGGCATTGCCGGTAAGCTGCTTGAATGTCGCATACCCAATGGCCGAGCAGATCGAATCCATATCCGGATTGCGATGGCCGATGACGATGGTCTGAATGGGATTGGACATTGGAAAATGCGGAGGCGGAATGTGATGCAGGTCTCGGGCCAGAGCAAGTGGGGAAATGTGCGGTTGAAAGATGGGACCTATAGTACGGATGGGGCCTAAAGGACATATGTTGGCACCAGAATGGAATGCGCCGTCCTGGTGAGATTTGCGGAGCCGATATCCCAGCCCCTGCTGCCAGCCATAGCTCCCATCCGTCCACTAGGTCCCACCACCCGCTACTCGCTCGGCTGTCCGTGCCGCGCCAGCAAAAGCACCTCCTGCTTCAGCTCCCCGATGTCCTGCTGTGATTGCGCATCGTCTTTCTCCAGTTGATTGACGCGGGCCGTCAGGTCCGGAGGGGGCGGTTGGCTGTGCCACTTTTGGATGGCGGTCAGGGTAATAAGATCGACGGCAACCAATATGGCGACCAGCAGGGCAAGCAGGCGATTCATAGCTGCACATTGAACCAGCCGCCGCAATTTATGAAGGAAGAGATGCTCAGCCCCGGAACTCAGGCCGAGAGCTTGAACTTGATCTCCGGCTCGCCGCCCTCCGATGTCCGCCCGTCGGTCTTCTTCACGTGATCAAGGCCGTGGCGCACCTTGCTCTTGCTGCTGGAGAAAATCATGGCGCTCTCCTCGGTAATCAATTCCTTCTGGTAGGCCTCCACGAGCGCCTGGTCAAAGGTATGCCAGCCGTACGGCATACTCGCCTCGATGATTTCCGCGTAGGAGCGATTTTCTCCTTCGCCCAGCAACAGAGTCTCGCGGGTGCGCAGGTTGCTGCCCATGATCTCATTGATCATCAGGCGCCCGCCGCCAACCTTCGGGATGAGGCGCTGGCTGACCACATAGCGCAGCGTATCGGCCAGGCGCTCCCGGACGAGTTGCTCTTCGTCCTTGCTAAAGAAGCCCAGGATGCGGTTGATGGTCTGGCCGGCGTTAATGGTGTGGAGGGTGGAATAAACAACGTGGCCCGTCTCTGCCGCCGTCAGTGCGATCTCCATGGTGTCCCGGTCGCGAATTTCGCCCACGAGGATAACTTTTGGCGCCTGCCGCAACGCCGACCGCAGACCGGCGGCAAACTCCGGGAAATCACGCCCCAGCTCCCGCTGGGAGAATGTAGCTCGGGCATGCGGATGCATAAACTCGACCGGATCCTCCAGGGTGACGATGTGAATCTCATTCTGCTGGTTGATCTCATTGAGCATGGCCGCCAGTGTCGTCGTCTTGCCCGAGCCGGTGGCGCCGGTGACGAATACGATGCCGGTCTTCTCCTTGATCATCTCCCGGAAGACCGGCTGGAGGCCCAGTTTGTCGATGGTCGGGATAACGGAGTTGAGTTTCCGCATGACAATGGCGTGATTGCCATTCTGCCGGAAGATATTGACGCGGAACCGGGCGAATCCCTCAATGCCGTAGGAGCAATCGCACGCCCCCAGGTTCTGGAAATCGCGTTGGAGGCGCTCGATGCCATTCATGAGGAAGACGGACATCTCCTCGACCTTGTTCGGTGTAAGGAACGCCGCGGGCGAGTCGTCTGGGTAGGGCTTCAGCTTGCCATACGCCTCGACCTGGGGCGGTTTGCCGACCACGAAAAAGAGATCCGAGACGCCCTCAAAGCTCTCGATCATGGACGATAACAGGGAATCGACGTCTTCCTTAAGCATGCGGATGGGTGAGTGTGTCCAGGCGCGACGATGGGTGACTGGGCTCCATGAGTTTCAGGTGATTAAGCAAGGGGTGTGCCCCGCCCGTTGCGGCATACCGCAGTATGCCGTCCGTAACATTGCCCCTCCCCCTCCCCCGGTGCTATCTTCCCCTCCCATGCCTTCCGAACCCGAACTCCTCGCCCCCGCCGGCGATTGGGATTGCGTCCGCGCCGCGGTCGCCAATGGGGCCGATGCGGTCTACTTCGGCCTTGAGAAGTTCAATGCCCGCCTGCGCGCGCACAATTTCTCGGAGGCTGAACTGCCGGACGTTGTCAATTTCTGCCACCGGCATGGGGTCAAAACCTACGTCACGTTCAATACCCTTGTCTTCACCGGGGAACTCGATGCGGCCGCCAATTACCTCCGCCTGCTTAATGCGGCGGGGGTCGATGCGCTGATCGTCCAGGACATCGGTCTCGTGCGCCTGGCTGGGAAAATAACGCCGGAGCTGCCGATCCATGCCTCGACGCAGATGACGATCACCTCCCCGGAAGGGGCCCGGATGGTGCAGGAGGAGCTGGGCATCGGGCGCATTGTGCTTGCCCGGGAATTGTCGCTGCGCGAGCTGGAAAAATTTCGAAACGGCCAGCATGCCGAGCTGGAAGTCTTCGTCCACGGGGCGCTCTGCGTGGCGTACAGCGGTCAATGCCTCACCAGCGAGTCGCTCGGCCAGCGTAGCGCGAATCGCGGCGAATGCGCCCAGGCCTGCCGCATGCCTTACACTCTCGTGGTCGATGGCGCAGTGCGCGACCTGGGAGACCGGCAATATCTTCTCTCCCCGCAGGATCTCGCCGCCGTGCGGGAAATCCCTGAGTTATTGGAGCGCGGGGTTGTTTCCTTCAAGATCGAAGGCCGGCTGAAATCCCCCGAGTACGTGGCAGCGATCTGCCATGTCTACCGGAAGGCGCTCGACGCCGCGCTCAAGCGCCGCCCATGGACTCCTGCGCCGCAGGATCGATACGAGATGGAAATGGCCTTCTCCCGAGGGCTCTCGACTGGCTGGATGCACGGCGTCAATCACCAGGAACTGGTCCCGGCCCGATTCGGCAAAAAGCGCGGCGCGCTGGTCGGCCGCGTGATGGAGGTCGGCGCCGATCACGTGACCGTCGCCGCTCTGGAAACGCCGGTAAAACCAGGCGACGGACTCGTTTTCGACCAAGGCGGTGATACCGACCACGAACAGGGCGGGCGTGTCTACCGTGTGGAGGACCGGCGAATTTATTTCGCGCGCGGGATTCTCGATTTCCGGCGCCTGCAATCCGGGGATCGAGTCTGGAAGACCGACGACCCGCATTTGAACGCGGAATTGCGGAAGAGTTTTACAGGGAAAATCGCCGCCCGGCGCGAGGTGCCGCTAGAGGCGCGCGTCACCGGCGCCGAAGGCGCGCCGATGCGGCTGGCGATGACGGCCGGCGGAGCGAGCGCGCAGGTGGAATCCGCGATTTGCCTGGAGCGCGCCCGAACGGCGCCTATGACACCGGAGCGTCTGCGCGAGCACTTGGGGAAATTGACGGATACCGGCTACAGGCTCGCCGGGCTGGATTGCGCGGGCCTGAGGGGCCCGGTCATTTTACCGATTGCTGAGCTTAACCGGATGCGCCGAAACGCGGTGAAAGCGCTGGATGCAGCGCGGCAGACGCGGCGTCGGGAGAATGCGATCACGGTAGGCGAGGTTTTGGCGGAAATCGCTGACAGCTCACCCACCACCCAGCCCGCGCCGGAGCTGACTGTGCTTTGCCGTACGACGGATCAACTGGCGGCAGCCTTGGGCGCGGGCGTCGAGCGCATACTGATCGATTTCGAGGATATCCGCCGTTACCGCGATGCGGTAAAGCAGGTGCGCGAGAACAGCCGGGCGCGCATCTACCTGGCAACACCGCGCATCCAAAAAGCCGGCGAGGAAGGCTTCTTCAAGCTGATTGCGAATGCGGAACCGGATGGCGTCCTGATCCGGAATCTCGGTGCAAGCCGGTTTTTCTTGGAACTCGGCATTGCCCGCCTCGGCGATTTTTCACTGAACGTGGCGAACCCCTTGAGCGCCGATTTCTTCATCCGCCAGGGGCTGGAACAGGTCACGGTATCCTATGACCTGAATATTAGCCAGGTCCTCGACCTGCTAGCCGCCGCGCCGCCGGGATGGTTCCAGCTTACCATCCACCAGCACATGCCGATGTTTCACATGGAGCACTGCGTCTTCGCCGCGTTCATGTCTGCGGGCAAGTCATTCCTCGATTGCGGACGCCCCTGCGAGAAACACCGCGTCCACCTGCGCGACCGCGTCGGCATCGAGCACCCGCTCCGCGCCGATGTCGGCTGCCGTAACACCCTCTACAACGCCATTGCGCAGACCGGTGCGCAATTCTTCACGGAATTGATGGCCGCCGGTCTCCGCTCCTACCGAGTGGAGTTACTTGAGGAAGACGACTCCGCGTCCCGCCGCGTTATCCATGCCTATCAAACCCTCCTCGCCGGCACCGAGAGCGGCCCCAACCTCTGGCACACCCTCAAAGCCCAATCCCAGCTCGGCGTCACTCGGGGGACCTATTGATCACCGGCCGTGCGCTTGCGTACAACCAGTTGCTCTATTAAGGGTTTAAGGCTGCGCAGGATGGCTTCCCCCAGCCGCGCGAGCTGCCGGGCCGAGCCACCGTTACCCACAAGCACCCCTTTATATTGAACAAGAGCTTCCATCGGCAGAACGCTCGTCGAGCCGTGATGGCCAGGTTGCTTGCAGTGTGTTGCCTTCTTGCATTACTGCAAACCACGGGCGCGTTCGCCGCGACTTATTATGTCTCGCCCAGTGGGATTGATACCAATGCAGGAACGGAGGCGGCCCCGCTTGCGACCATTATGAAGGCGCAATCACTGGCCTCGTCGGGCGACACCGTTTTGCTTGAATCGGGAACATATATGGTTCCGGATATTATCAATTCACTCCAGGACGGAGTCTACGATGTTGTCAATCTCATCAACAAAAACGGGATCACCTACGAGGCCGTCCCGGGCACGCGGCCAGTGCTCAATTTCTCCGGAATCAATCCCACGGGATACCGGGTTGCGGCGTTCTGGGTAACGGCGAGCAATGTGACCTTCCAGGGATTCGACGTAACCGCCGTCCAGGAGAATATCACCACCTCGAACAACCAATCCCTGGCATTTGCCCTGTGGGGATGCAGCAATTGCACATGGAATCAGGTAAATGCATACGCCAATGAGGGAGTGGGCTTTTATCTGGAGGAGGATTCACCCAATAACCTGCTTTACCGTTGCGACTCCTATAACAACTACGGCATCAACAGCTACTCCTACGGCAATGCGGACGGTTTCGGCTGCCACCCGGCGACCGGCGGCACGGGGAATGTTTTTCGCGAGTGCCGCTCGTGGAATAATAGTGATGACGGCTACGATTGCATCAATGCCCACGAGTCGGTAACATTCGACCACTGCTGGTCTTACTTGAATGGTAACAATGGTGGGAATGGGAACGGCTTCAAGGTCGGCGGATGGGCATCCACACCGCAAGACCAGATTCCGAATCCCGTGCCGATCCATACCGTGGTATATTGCCTTTCCGCCGGAAATGTGGGCAACGGCGGCTTTTATGCGAATCATCAGCCCGGAAAGTCCGCCAATTGGTGGCACAATACTTCCTACGGCAATGCCGCTGACTTCAACATGCTTGAACGAACACCGCCGGTCTACACCAGCACCGATGCTGAAACCGATTCCAATGACATCTCCGGCATCAATGAAAACATGCACTTTAACACAGCCTACGGCGCCACTCATTCGAACCTCGAGAACCTGAACGAGAGTGGAACTCTGGTAAGCAACGACTCATGGACCGTGGGTATCACGCTGACCAACAGCAGCTTTCAAAGCACAGTCGAATCGCAAATGACCAGCCCTCGCCAGGCGGACGGCAGTCTACCTGCAATTACATTCATGGTACCCTCCACCGGGAGTCCTGCCGCGAATCTTGGCTGCTTCGTTCCAGCCCCGACACTCACCTGGACCGGCACAAACAGCACCGCATGGAATATCGCGACAGCCAACTGGATCAATACCACTGGCAGTGCCGATGTTTATTGCGATACCGCGTCGGTAAACTTCACCGATACCTCGTCCACGGGTACGGTCGTCATTCCGTTGCCTGTGAATCCGGGCTCGGTGACCTTCTCCAACTCCTCCATCGCGTACACGGTTAATTCCGCCACTGCCGGAATCTCGGGCACCGCATCGGTCCTGAAGTCGGGAAACGCACAGGTCACATGGACTGGCACCGAATCTTACAGCGGTGGAACCACTATCAACGGCGGAGCCTATGCGCTCGGGACGGATAGCTCCACGAGCGCCACCACCGTGGAGAGCCCTGGGCTCACCGGCGGCACCAATGCATCGCTTGGCACCGGAGGAGTACTTGTATCGGGTGCAGGCGAGCTGCGGCTCGGAGGCCGCGGCGGCGCCACGGTTTATACTTATATGACCGTAAACCCGATCACCGTCGACGGCGGCAGCATCTACTCCATTGACGGCCAGCAGGAGCTTACCGGCGGACTCTCGATCAGCACCAACGGCGCCAGCCTGTTTACAACTTACACAACAAAGAATCTCTGGATTCATGGCGCATGGAACGGATCCGGTAATGTTGTAATCGACGATTGGCAGGCGAATGGCGGAGATACCGCCGGAGGATGCGTGCTCGTGGACTCGGCCGGAAATTCCTATTCGGGCGTTATCAGTATTAACAGCCCCTCCACTGGCTATCTTGGCGGAATCCTCGCGATAGGCAATGATTCTGCACTCCCCAAGGCGACCATCATTGATAACAACACCGCGACCACCGGCTTGCTCTTCACGGATACCATGCCACAGTTGGGTGCGCTTGGCGGCTCGGGAAGCTTCGCGCTTCCCTCGGGCTCTCTCAACGTCGGTGTCGATGGCGCCTCGACCACATTCTCCGGCGCACTCTCAGGCTCGGGTGGATTGATCAAGAGCGGCGCCGGTACGATGATCCTGTCGGGTTCCAGTAACTATACCGGCCCCACGTCGGTCACCGGGGGGATTCTTGAAATCACCGGCACCATCAGCAATTCCGCCTCGGCCAGCATCTCCTCCGGCGCGGTGTTGTATCTTGCAGGCGGCACGCTCAGCATCAATGGAGCCATCTCCAATAGCGGCCTTGTCAAGCTCTCCGGCACCGCCTCGCTTGCGGTCACTGGAACCTTCACCAACACCGGCATACTGGACCTGATCAACGGGCCGCAGGCACTGCCCGCTCATTTCATTAACAATGGCATCGTGCTCAACTCCGATTCCGTGAAGGTCCAGCAGACCGCCAGGAGTGGCTCGACTTTCACCGTTATGATCGAGGGCTATGCCCAGCACACCTACCAGTTGCAGCGCGCATCATCCGTGGTCCCGCCCATTACATGGGCCAATATCGGCCTCGCGCAATCTGGTACCGGTTCGCAGCTCGTATTTACGGACACGAGCGCTTCCGGCGCGCAAGGCTTCTACCGGATGCAGGTCTCGCCATGACGGGGCAAACTGATGCGCGGTTTTTTGACAAGTCCTCCATTGCTCCCCTCGCCAACCGCTGCAATCCTGTCGTGTGAAGATCCATTACTTCCAGCACGCCCTCGGAGAAGGCCCTGGCGAAATCGCGAACTGGGCTGCCGCGAACGGTCACACGCTCACTGGCACGCACTGGTATCGCGGCGATGCCGCGCCAGACCCGGCTCAAATCGATTTCCTGGTGATCATGGGCGGTGGGATGAATATCTACGAGCATCGCAATTACCCCTGGCTGGTAACTGAGAAAGCCTCGATCGCCAAGGTGATCGCCAGCGGGAAACCCGTTCTCGGGATCTGCCTGGGCGGCCAGCTCATTGCTGATGTCATGGGCGGCAAGGTCTATCAAAACCCGGAGATCGAGATCGGCTGGTTTCCCATTCGTCTACTCGAGGCCGCGCGGCAGCATCCTTTTTTTGCCCATTTCCCAGAGGAATTGACGGTGATGCATTGGCATGGCGATACCTTTGAGCTCCCGCCGGGCGCCATACTTGTGGCCAGCTCCGAGGCCTGTCCCCGCCAGGCTTACCTTTGCGGGGATCGCATCGTCGGGTTGCAATTTCACATTGAGGTGCGCCCGGAAGACGTCCGGACCTTCGTGGGAGGCGAGACAGGCCCGCTTCCGGAGGGGCGCTACGTACAATCCTTCGAGCAAATCTTAGCCGGCGATGTTCATATGCCGGAGGTGCATCGCCACCTGGCTGGGCTCCTGGACGCGATGGCCGCGCTGTAATTACGAGCCCTTGGCGCTGCCGCCGCTCATCGACGAGCAGCCGCCCTTCGCCCCGCATGAGACCTTGTCGGATTTCTCACCCATCGTGCACTTCTTGCATTCCTTGTTGGCGGGGGTGGCGCATCCGGTGAGGAGACCAGCCATTGCGGATACGATTACGATGGCTTTGGTCTGTGCATTCATTGGCGTAGTGTCTGTAGAAGATGGGTGGAGTCAATGCAATGCCACGTGGCAATATCAGTCGGCGCCCGTCAGTTATTATCCGCAGGCGCGGTATCCGTGGGCGCGGTCAGGCCGGGGTTGGACGGGGGCGCCGATGTCGTAGGTGGAGTAGCCGTGGTGGGCGGACCAGAAGTTGTCGTCGCCGCCGACTGCGTCATGGCGGCAAGTTTTGCTGCCTCGCGCGCCAAATCGGTGTCGGTCCACGGGATTTTTTGCGCGCCTCCCTGGTAATCGACCGTTAATTGAGTGCCCTGGATATTATCGAGCGTCACCACCGAGCCCGCCGGCGCGGTGACGCTGCCGACAACCTGGCCATTGTAGAGTGCGGGAAATTCGATGGCCTGGTTGATGATGAGCTTCTTTGGCCAGGCAGCCGGGTTGAGCGCGAGGTCGGCGGGATCAAACGGTTTCGGCGGCGGTGCGGGAGTGGCTGCCGCCTCCGGCGCAGGCGTGGCAGCAGGGGCAACCTGTGCGGGAGCGGATACGGCAGCGGATACGGCAGGAGCGGGCGTGGAGGCCGGAGCCGCAGGCGGTTCGGAAGCGTCGGTATCGTCCGAGGATGCCACCATCGCGGGAGAAGAAGCAGGCTGCGGCGAGGATGCCGCGGCTGGGGAAATCGCGGCTGCGGCAGGGCTGGCGGCGGCCACGGGAGTCGCCACGGGTGGAGTGGCTGCTGCCACTACGGCCGGGACCGGGCTGGCCGCCGCGACCGGAGCCGCTGAGTGCGCGACCACTGGAACGGGGGCTGGAGCCGGCGAAGAAGCTTTCGTCACGGCGGGCCCCGCTACTGGCGAGGGCGCGGCCGCGGCGGGATTGAGGGAGGGGGTATTGGCAATGTGGGCAAGCTCCGCAGACATCGCGAGGAGGCCGTGGCGGATCAAGCGCCTCCCCATGCCAATACGCATCAATCCAAACACGACGGCTATGAAAATCAGCGTGAGGTTAAGCGCGATCATGTACCCCCTCTTCGAGCCCGGCTTCCGGCTCATCCTCATTTGAGGCATCGGCGGAGGTGGCGGCTCAGGCATCCCCTCCGGATTGAACTCCGTAATATGCGAGGGGCGCCGCGGCGCCGCCCCGCGTTTCGTCTTCCCGCCAATTCCCACCAACTCCCCCACCGTCTTCCACTCGGACATTCCGGCGTAGCACGCGCTGTCCACCAATTCGAATACGCCCTGCTTCACATATTCCAGGACAGCCTCACGCGAGTACGGGCCGAAGTCCTCATTGTCGCGATGGATGTATATTTGCATGCGGGTGATGCCCTGCCAGGAGGCGATTATGCAATTTCCCGGGCATCATACGCAAGGGAACACCGCCAGGCGCTCCGAGTCGCGGAGGAACCTCCGGCGCGATTACGCGGGAAGAATCAGCCCGACACGCTTGCCTTCGCAATTGCGAAGCCACCGCAGCCGCACCGACTTCCGCTTAATTGTAGACTGGCGTTTCATCTGAAACTCAATTCTGAGCACAGACGATGCCAGCCTTCCGTAATTCTCCACCACGTCCGTCAAGCCGTTTTTCCGCGCACAAAATGCGCGATAAACATAATCACCGCGACGAGCAGCAGCAGGTGGATGAAACCGCCGGCGATATGAGCAAAGAGCCCGATCAGCCAGAGGATGATGAGAAGTACGCCGAGGAGTGCGAGCATGGTGGCCTTTCTGTTTTATTGACCGGGCGCGAAGGATCCTTCCTTCGTCTGCACGGTATCGTTTTTCAGGACAATCACGATGTGGTCCTGGTTGTTGTCGTATGTGTAAGTGGTTTTCGTGCCGCCCACGATCGGGATCGGCTCATCCTTTGATGCCGTCGGTTCGCCGAGGATCGACTTCACCTGCGCGGAGGTCATTCCCTCTTGAATTTGGTCGAGATTTGCCTGCGTCAGGGTGTTGAGGGGACCGGAGTGACAGGCAGTGAGGGTGACGAGCGCAAGAAGCGCCGCGGTGATCGTATTGCGGATGGTTTGGCTGGGTAACTTCATGTTTTTAAAAAATCGTGTTTCTACCGGCGTCCCCCGCCACGGCCCCCACCCCCGCCTCCGCGGAATGAAGCGTGGAAACCTCCTCCACGATGGCCGCCTCCGTGCCCGAAGGAGTTCCCGTAAAAATGGTGTCCGCCATAGTAGCCGCCGCCCACGACGACATCGTTGTACGGACCGTAGCCGCCGTAGTAGGGTCCGGTATAGGGTCCGGGATACCCGTCGTCATAATACGCTCCGCCATATCCCACATAGCCACCGTTCATATAAGCCGGCTCCGCGCAGCCGCTCAATGCCAGCGCAACGCCGCAACCAATACCCACCAATGACAAGCGCACGGCCACGCGCCAGGAACCGGGAATCAAGTGAAGTAACCTCGTCATAGCTCAGTTACGGTTGCTGATGGTGAACCGCGCCTCCTTTTGCAGGGCTACGCGGCCGGCCGGGGATAACTCCGAGTAAAGCACGCGGATGGTGTAACCGCCGATCAGCCGCCCATGATCCACAAAGGCCCAGTCGGAGATTTCGTCGGGATCGACCGATACCCGGTCACCCATTTTCAACCCCTTGATGATTACGGGCCTGTTATCCACATACCCGTGAAAACGATTGCCGGAGAATGTAACATCCGCCAGCCACAAGTGCTCCACGGCACCATTCTGTACGAAATATTTTTTGACCTCAAAGTCGCTCTGGCCCGGACCGGGCTTCTGCAGCGCCTGGATGAACACGCCGACCGTGCGGCGCGCCTGATGGACTGCCTGCCGCATCGCGTGATTGTGTTGACCGACATTGAAGACCTGGGGCTCCGCCGACGGCTTCAGATCCTCACGCGCCACCGCATGGTCCGCCCGGGCCGGGATCGCGGCGCCGACGAGGAGCGCCCCTGCAAGAATGTATCCAAGATAGTGCTTCACTGTTCTGTCATTGCTTTCGGAACCCTGATGCAAATTGGACTTACAAAATATCATATTGGGCCGGTGACATTTCCTTTGTACGTAAAACACCCCTCCCTGCCCGGAGGGCTTTATCCATAATTGCCAGTACTATACAGCCCACGTTTCCAATCCATGCGCGCCACGCGGCGGGGGCGGGAGAGCCTAGGGAATCACCCCGCGCGATCCCGATCTCACAGCCCGCTCTTCAATTTATCCCACAAATTATCACCCTGTTTCGATTGCGCACCGGTCGCGGCGGAGGGCGCAGGCTGCGGCGCTGGTTGCGCGGAAGCCTCCGGCGCGGGGGCCGGGGCCGCGACTGCCGTCTCCGAGACCGGGATGATCAGTTTCTGCCCAATGCGCAATTTCCGGGCGTCGACGATGTGATTGACCCTCTCCAGCGTTACGACCCGCACCTTGTAACGATGCGCGATGGAATCCAGCGTCTCGCCGCTCACGACGATGTGCTCACGCCCCGCAGCCACCGGGGCCGGCGCGGTGCGCGGCGCCTCCACTGCCCGCCGGTTCAACAGCGATGGCGTCGCCGCGGCCACGGGCGCGTATGATTGCCGATCAACGATTGGCTTCAATGAGGGATCAATCTCCAGGATGCGCTGGTTCAGCCGGTCATTCGCCTTTTGAAACGCCGCCTGCACGCGCGGGTCCTTCAGTGCGATCTTTCGCACCTGCAAGTACTCCGCCTCCAGGTCGCTGCCACGAGCGGCGGAGCCTCCCATCCAGCAGAGCATGACGGCAGCGAGAAAAATTGGTGAAATGAAAAGACCTTTGCACATGGCCGCGACGATAGCGGCTGGGAGCGATGAGCGGCAAAGAATTTCCGCAAATCCCGCCTAGTAACCGTGCTGCCGCTTGAAGAACGTCGCGTCCGCGAAATAGGGCTTTGTGAGGTCCTCGATCTGCGCCATCTCGAGCGCGGAGAGCAGCTTGAAATTCTGCGCGATGCGCACATTCTCCTCCAGTTCCGGGATGGTCTTGATGCCGATGATCACCGTGCTCACCGGGTGCGAGAGGGTGTAAGTCATCGCCTGCTCCATCGCCGTCACGCCGTCGGGCCGGAATATCTTGCCCAGCGCCGGCACCTTCATGCCGATAATGCCCATGCCCTTTTGCACCGCCACGGGGAGCAGGTTCTGGATGAATGACGACTCGTTTCCCGGCCCCGGCAGATGCGGGTCCGCGGCGTTGATCGCCATCAGGATCGTGTCAAAATCAAACCGGCCGATTGAATCCATGAGCACATAGGGATTGCGATGCCCCGTGATGCCGATGAACCGCGTGATCTTCTCGTCGCGCGCCTTCTGGAAGGCCTTTAGCGCGCCGTTATCCGCAAAAATGCCGTCCACATCCTGTTGGGTGCGCACATTATGCAACTGCCAGCAATCCAGGTGATCGGTCTGCAGGCGGGTGAGCGACATCTCCAACTCCTTCATCGCGCCGTCGTAGCCGCGCTGCGCGCTCTTGGTGGCGAGAAAAACCTCATTCCGGCGCGTCTTCATCACGGTGCCGTAATATTCCTCGCTGCATCCGTGCCCGTAGTAGTGCGAGGTGTCGCAATAATTGACACCCAGGTCGATGGCCCGGTTGATAATCGCCACCGCCTCATCCTGGTGCCCCGGAATCTCCAGCAGCCCCTGCCCGCCCAAGCTAAAGAGAGCCGTCGAGAATCCTGTCTTCCCAAGCGGTCGCGTGGGCATCTTCGCCGCCGCAGGCGCCGGGTCCCCCAGCGCGTCCATGCTTGAAGCCACGCCCACCGCCGCCGCGCCGGCAGCCGTGATGCGGATGAAGTCCCTGCGATTGAGCTCTTTGGATTTGGTTTTCATGGGGTGAACGGGATTTGAATACTGTCTGATATATCAGTTATGCAGGCAAAAAGCAATCGCAACCGGACAGTGGCCCGATTCGCGGGTTGACGCGCCGGGACCTCCAAATTTCCGATTGGCCCGGCTTCGCAGAGAAGGCTTCGCCGGGGCAAGCCCGGCTTCGGTAAGAGGCTTCGCCGGGGCGAGCCCGGCTTCGCAAAGAGGCTACGCCGGGGCGAGCCCGGCTTCGCAAAGAAGGCTACGCCGGGGCAAGCCCGGGCAATGTGGGTTTGAATATGTTGCCAGTGCATTTTTTTGGTATGGCGGATGGGACATTGCGGTAGCTCGCGGGCAAATTGCACGGTGGCGACTTTGCGCGGGGACCGAAAAAATTTTTTACCTTAATTTGGCTTAATTCACCTTAATTGCCTGAGGCGCGTGCCAAGGTACCAGGGGGATATTGCACCCCTATTGACCTTAACAGGCCCCAGGGCGTGGGTTCGATTCGGACCTGGCATGGAGGCGTGAAATGTGGACAGGTTTTGGAACCGTTGCCTGTGCATCTTTCCAGCCTTGCAGAAGACTACTTGCTTCTCCTAGGGATTTTTTTTTGGCTCACGGGAGAGTAGGTCTCACGCAAAGGCGCAAGGGGCGCAAAGGGAAGGATTTATACAACGTGGAACGGATGGAAAAATTTGGGTGTCCGGCTTTTGCTCCGGCTCCGCTGGGTGGGGAGTTGATTCGGCCTGCCGGGGTCGCCCCTTGGGCTATGAGCCATCCAGGCTAAACCGGGGGAATCTCCCCATCGCGAGTCGCGGTAACATTTACGCACATTTCCAGGACGCCCGGCACGTGTGCCACTCCCGAGAGGAGAGTCCGCGGACCCTCCACGGTCCCAAGCCAGTATCGGAACCCGGCCTTCCGCAGGATCGCGAGGATCTCGTCCAGGTTCTGGCCCCGCCCGGCGTAGGTGTGGGACTCGACAAAAAGCCTGCGGACATTTCCGAGCAAATCCGCGCAGTCGCGCAATACCTCAAGCTCCGCGCCTTCGATATCGATCTTCAGGAAATCGACGGGCGCGGAAAGCAAATCGCGCAACCGAAATGTCGGCACGTCGATCCCCTTGCTGCCGCCGTCAATGTCCAGGTGGCCCGCCAGTCCCCCATCCTGCTTGAACCGCATCGTTCCCGTGCTCGACCAGACCGCGGCCTGGGTAATCCGCACATCGCTCAATCCGGCGCTTTTCACATTTTTCTCAAAAATCGCGGCGAACTCCGGGTCGGGCTCGAACGCGTAAACGCGCGCCGCTGGATGCCGGCGCTTCATCCTGATCGTTCCCAGGCCGATATTGCCTCCGCAGTCAATAATGACCGGCGCCGCTTCCGTCGTGTCGAAATCATAAACGCAATCCACGAAAATCTGCCTGTAGAGGATTCCGAGATGAAATGGGTCGCGAAAGCAGGTTTCGCATCCCTCCACCGGGATCGATTCCCGGCCATTTTGCTGCGCCCTCCATGCCTGCCTCTCGATCTCATGGGCTTTCCTCAATCCGGGGTTGAACGCCCTCTCGACCCAGCGATGCAACCCCTGCAAGTCCAGGTTCTTGCCGCCGATCCTCATTCTACCACGCCTCCCCCTGCACGGGCCGAAACGGGGAAGCCGCCTTCCCCACCCGAAGCTCGATCTCGATAGGCTGAATCCGGGATCGTCCCGTTGGTTTTCGCGTTCATGGTCAATTGCCGTGCGAGAGCGCCTTATGGGCCTTCACACGTGTGCTGAGCCTGCCGGGAAACTCATTCGGTGGGGAGCACGGATTTCGCCGACGATTATCCGGCGATACAATCCCCTGATTTCCAGCGACTTTGGAGTGGTGGAGGTATGGGGATTCGAACCCCAGACCTTCTCATTGCGAACGAGACGCTCTACCAACTGAGCTATACCCCCGAACCACTTCAAAACAAGGCACTTACGGACCGATTCAAGAGGCGGAGATCGCTCTTGTCAATAGCCGAAGTCAATAGTAGCGTGGGGATATGACGCCCTAGGCCATTGACAACGCCACCGGCAAGAAGCTCAGCACCCGCCAGCTTCTCAAAAAGGTTCAGAATGTTCCGTGTCTTTATCGGCATAAACTGAACCTCAGATATTACGGCATCAAATCCGTGAGGGGCAAGCTGATTTCCGAGGCCCTGCGCACCGAACACGGCGAGCCCATCACGGACCGGAAGATCGCCGAACGCCAGCTAAAGGCATGGGTTGAGTCAGTCGAGGGCGGGATGAGCGCGACCGGAACACCCCAGACATTGGAGACCCTGATCGAGCGTTACCGCCAGACCAAGGCGGGTTTGAAGGAGAAGACCCGAATCAATGTGGAATGGACAATCAAGAACCTCTTGAAGCGCTGGACGCTGGGCACCGACAAGCGCATCCGGGAATTCCGGGTCAGCGATATTGACGCCATGCTGGCGTCAATAGCCGGATGGACTCCCAGGACGTTCAACACGTTCACGATGTTCCTCCGGCAAATGTTCCAGGTCGCCGGACGCAACGGATACTCCTCGTACGATCTCTTAGCGCTTCCTAAGACGATCACCAATATTGAATTGCGCTCGAATCCAACTGAATGCGACTACGGCGGTCATTTTTATCCGGGATGGATGGCTCTACATCGAGGTCGCCGACGTCGATGCCCTTCGGGGGCAGTTGAGCAGTGTTGACGGAAGCCGATTGTTGAGCGTGGCGGAAGTGAGCGAGCGTACCGGATTCACTCATGGCGCCGTTCGCGGCTGGATCAAACGTGGATTGCTGAATGCCATGAAGGTCGGCAAGTCGTATCGGATGCGAGAGGCAGATTTACAGTCGTTTCTGGACGGTCCGATGCGGGTAGATGCGCCGTATCGTAGAACTGGCCGACGCAGAAAGCCAATTTGCGTATAAACTTTGTGTCATTGGCCGCTGGCCGCACCCCTGGCGATCAAGCACCAGTCCCGGGCGCATCTTTGCCAATCGAAAGAAGCCGACTGATTTGCAATTTTTTCAAAGGATCATCTTGCGAAATCCTGCAAATAGCCTTTTCTAACCTAACCGCAATTTGCTTACACCGATCATCAGTCAAGGTGAGTATGTTAAACACTTCGCGGAAAATCCGCAAATGTACCAATAAATCTGGATCGTCGTCATTGCTGATCCACTCATAAAAGCGATCCTCACTAAATCGATCTAGTATATCCAAATCTTCTCGATTCCATCCCCCACGTTCGGCAATGCGCAGCACAATATCGCGCGGTTCGACAGCTCTCATTAGGTTTACAATGCACTCATCGATCACTCTTAAAGAGTCAGCATTCTCAGTTTTGCACTTCAATGCCTGTAAGGAATCGAAGCTTAATTGTGGAGCTTTTTCCCTGATCCACCGTTCACGCAAGTCCTCAAAGCCTCGCACTTCTAGCGACGCCGCAAGATTGCATAGAGAGACAAGGTCTTGTAGTGAAATCTCCGACCAATGATTCGTCAGAAAATCCTTAATGCGCCCGGCTACCTCATCGTAAGTAATTGCGAGGCTCCCCCCAATTAAATCCCAAATCTCCCTAAATTTTGTTGTCAATTGGGCACCCTTCTCCTTGTTGGACAACCCCGAGAGCACTTTTTTTAGACCGGTATCATCACAATATCCGTGCTCTAAATAGTTCACAACATAATCATCAAAATCACCGTGTACGTAATTTGCAAGCTCAGCTAATTCCTTTTCCTTGGAAGGAGTTTTATCCGGCAGGTCTAACACCATCGCTGCGGAATTCGCCGCAAAATCAACCAAACACAGCTTTGTTAGGCTTATGCTTGGTCCGTAAGATTCATAGACACAAGTAAAAAGGGCCACATTACGCAGTAGATGTTCTGTCACTGCCTTCTGTTGTCCTTCAGTCAATCGCTCGAAACGCTCAACATTCCACACCGCATGCTGGATAACGCGAATATTATTGAGCGACAAGGCGTGTACTACTCTAAATACCTGTTCGTAATCATCGGGATTTGCAATTAGCGTCGCATTTGTTTCAACACTGGGGTTGTAAGTGACTTCTAGGTCAATAACTTTTTCTCTATATTTTGCCAATATCTGGCTGTCGTCGTCATTTAGTTCGCCTTCGTTTAGAATTAGGACCACGCGGCACGCGTTTTCCTCTTTAAGCAATGAAACGAACCCAAACACTTGATCCAAGGATAATTTCGCAGATCTCCGTTCTATATCGTCGATACAGACTATGAAGTTCTGAATCAAAAGAGGGTAAAAATATACTTGACTGCACAAGATTTTGGGTTAGGTTGAGTGCATGAAAAACGAATTTCCCGAGACATTGCAGGAAACCGTTGAGTATTTTTCCAACGAGGAGAACGCCTTCAAGTTTGTGGTTTCGATGCGCTGGCCGGATGGCGTCGCGGTTTGTCCTAAGTGCGGCTGCAACGAGTCCTATGTACTTCCGGCCCGTAAGATGTGGAAGTGCAAATCCTGCGCGAAACAATACAGCGTGCGGGTAGGCACGATTTTCGAGGATTCACCTTTGAGCCTTGGCAAATGGATGTGCGGTTTCTGGCTTATTGTGAATGCGAAGAATGGTATCAGCAGTTACGAGATTCACCGCGCTCTTGGGATTACCCAGAAGAGTGCATGGTTTCTCCTTCATCGTGTGCGGTTGGCGATCCAGAACGGCTCCATCGTTAAGATGGGTGGCACGGTGGAAGTGGACGAAACTTTCATCGGCGGTAAGGCCCGCAATATGCACAAGGGCAAACGGCAGGTAAAAGGAACCGGCCCGGTGGCGATGACGCCCGTACAAGGGCTCTTAGAGCGCAAAACGGCCAAGCGTGCATCCCGCGTCATTCTGAAAGTGGCAGCGAATCGCCGGAAGCATGAACTGCAAGGCAATGTGCGCCAATTCGTGCTAAAAGGCTCAGAGGTTCACACGGATGCGCTCCTCTCGTATGATGGCTTGAACGAGGATTACACTCATCAGGTAATCGACCATGCGGAAGCCTACGTGAACGGCCACGTTCACACGAACGGCTTGGAGAACTTTTGGAGCCTCTTAAAACGCACGATTAAAGGCACCTACGTTTCCGTTGAACCCTTCCACCTGTTCCGTTATCTGGACGAACAGGCTTTCCGGTTTAACGAGCGCAAGGACAACGATCAAGGCCGGTTCCTGAAAGCCATCGCCGGGATCATCGGGAAGAGAATCACCTACGCCGCATTGACCGGGGCAGAGGAGGGGCTTCACTCGGCAGGGGCGGGGCAAGCGGCGTAATCCGCTACGGTTTTGCAGGTTGCTCAAACGGGTGCATTCTGGCACCTTACCGACATGAGTGACAAATCATCCCCGGAACCAGAGACGTGGAAGAAGCTGCGCACCCTTGCGCGGCAGGTGCTGGCCGTTCCTAAAACCGAGATTGATCGGAGGGATGCCGAGTGGCGCAAGGCCAAGGCGATGAAGCGGAGCGCGAAAAAGTAATCCTCCGAAAATCTGCTAAACCTCATAGGTGCATCAGCAGATGCACATAAAACACGGCAATCGAAATGAAGCCTACCATAACGATTAGGTACGTTACGAGCCACGCGACCTGTACGGCGAAATCCAGGTTCTCGCGCGTGAAAACAGCGTGCAGCAACTTCTTCGCATCGGAATCTTTGAAGCGCGGTTTAGAGATCATGGTTTTAGTTGTGGCCTTTCTAAGTTTCGCAGCAAATGCTACTGTGGCATATTTTCAGAGACAAGCAAATAACTCCTACTCAACTCAGGCGGCAAATTCAGGGCTTCAAGTAAGCACCGAAAAAGCTACACTTTCACTGACTAGGGATTTTCAGATACTGGACCACAGAGCATTCGTTTATGTAACTGATCCTGAACTCGATAGCCCGCTTAAAAATGGAGAGTTCGTTACCGGAACCGTAAAATTGGTGAATAATGGAAGGACGTTCGCGAATGGAACCAAGATCGCGATGTACTGCGAATGCATTCCCGTGTCCAAGTTGGACCATTTCAATTGGGATGGTGACATCCAGGTAATAAGAAATGGGGTCGGGGACGGTTTCTTTGTGAGAACGAACGATCCAATCACGTGCAGCGCCAAATCCCCAACGGTAATTGACATGAATGCGGTCACTAGTGGGACGGTTCAACTCTTTATCCACGGCATCATATTCTACAACGATCTTATGGTCCCGCATGTTGACCACTGGGAGAAGTTCGCTTGGGTATACGATCCAGTAGCCCACACATTTAAAAGAGGAGGCACCCACAACGATGATGATGGAGACATCTATAGGTGAATCCGAGTTTGTGCAGGCAAGTATATTTTTACCCAAAAGAGATTCAACCTGCTGTAACAATGGCGAATAATCCTTCACCTTAGGTAGCTGCATCAAAAATGGAGAGACATAAGTAAGGGTTTTAAAGCCTTGTTTGATTGCCTTTTTGTCACCCAATAACGTCGCCTTGGCGATTATGGCCTGTTTCACCTCCATGAGACTGTCGAGACCAAAAAGAGAGACGTAAGCTGCCGCTCTGTAGGGCAACTGGCTGGCGTGGCGATGCAGATAGTCCTTCCAAAAGTAAGTCTTTCCAACCCCCCATTTTCCTTTAATTGCGATGACCCGCCGGGTTTTTGCCTGAAAGAATTCATCCAAAACCTTTTCCATCTGAACTGGTTCCATCTTTGCTGTATTCGGCGAACTCAGGCTGAAGTCAATCCTTTTGGTAATCGGGACACCTTACGTCGCTGCGGTCCGTCAGTGGGCGATTTGTCGTCATCAAATTGTTTTTCTGACATTCCGAGTTGTTCGCGTCCCGGTTGGTTGGAAAACATTTTTTCCCGATCCTGAGACGGATTGCCACCACCTGGCACCGTCCGCAAGGCCTGACCGTGCCAGCCGCCGCACTCCGACGGCGTGCGGCGAGCGGCGAGTCTGATGCCGGCGCCCTTCCATTATCCCGTAGCTGACCGGCTTCAGTCTCTCCGCTCCACGCAGGGACCTCCCCGCCGTCCGCGTTTCAGGTCCTTTGGACTCTCCTTGGTCTCTTTCTGTCGCCCTTTTTCAGCCCGACTTCGCAGGGGGCCGGACACGGTGCCCTCTGAAGACTACTCCCGCTGGCCGCCCTGCTGCGTCGGGCTTTTGGTCAAAAGGGCGACAGAACGAGACGAACGGCAGAGCACAAAAAAAAGACCATGAAAACTACCGCTAAAAAGAATCAGCAAACGGGGCTCTTGAGCCGATCCGAACAGTTGGGTACTGACAACAGACCTGAGATTGATCTCGCGCTCCGGCGAGCGAACCGGGCACTGGAAACCGACAAGGTTCTAGCGTTGCTCCGTAGCGATGCACCCTGCTTTTATGAGATTGGCGAGGTGGTTGGGAAGTGGGTTTGGGTTCAGTTCTCGGACATCCGCCACGGGCGGGCGAGGAGCAGGTCTGTGGTGTACTCCCAAATGACGAACGACGAGGTCCTCGACGCGCCGCGCTGCCCGAAGTGCAACGGGCTGATGGTGCTGCGGAAGGCTGGGAGGGGAGCACACATCGGGGAGACCTTCTGGGGCTGCAACTCGTTCCCAAAGTGCAGGGGAACGCGGAGCGAATAGGATTTTTCTGGACACCGGCCAGAGCGGATGTAATGTCGCATTATATCCGATGGCTCTACCACCGCTCACCTCTCTTCAGGCCGCCATCCTCGACGCCGTTGGGGCTCGTGAGACTGCCGGCCATAAAGTCCGGGAATGCCTGAAACAACAAGGCGTAGTCATATCCGGCCCGGCCTTCTACCAAGCGATGGCCCGTCTTGAGGAGGCAGACTTCGTGATGGGCCGCTATGAGAACGAGGTCGTCGAAGGGCAGGTCATTAAGAGGCGGGTCTACCGCCTCTCCGGGCACGGAAAATCCGCTCTGCAGGACACAATACGTTTTTACCACGGTATGGTCACGAACCCAGGAGGACTAGCCCATGCCTAGTTTAGGATTAGAATTCATCGGGATATTCATTTCCGTGGCTGTTGTGGTGTATTTCGCCTTTTCCGTTTTGGAAACAACGCAGCAGCGGCGGTTCCGCCGGTCCATGGAAAGGATGAAGGAAATCCGAGATGTTTACACATTGCAGTACAGTCAAATACTCGCACGCTCGAACCAGATGGAAATTCGCTTTGTCCTCAATGATGAGATGGTGACAGTAAGAAAAACACTTTTGAATCCGGGCAGCTTCGCCGTAGACTTTCATGCTGAGAGCAGACCTAAGTTGAAACCCTATTTCCAGGCAGCGAGGTTGTGGGACTTGCTTGGTTATCTCTTTTCTCCGGAGACTCGGCGGAAATGCTACGTGCCGGCAATGGAGGACATGAAAGCGGATTTCTTGAAAGCGCGAGCCAAGCATACTGGCGCGGGCGCGCGTAGGTGGCTCTGCGCAATTTTCATCCTGCGAACGGTCGGGACCCTGCTTGAGTGCTCGCGAATAAGGTTGGTCGAAGCCAGCGCGAACCTGATTCCCAGAGCCCTCAGGGCTGCATGGGAAAGGCTGTTCTCCATGCTGAACTAGAGTACTAGGAAATCATCGCGGACAACCTCAGCCGGGCCGACTGGTCCTGGGGCTGCGTCGCAGCCCTGGACGAGGACCTGCGGACCGTCTACGTCGCCGACGCCCACTGCGGGGACGGCGGGCGCTTCGTCGTCCGCGCCGACGAGAAGCTGGCGGCCTTCATGGAGCTTGAGCGGGTCCTGCGGGCGGAGGGCTGCCCCAGCCCGATTGACGGGATTGTCAGGATTTAGTCGCGGATGGTAGAAGGCCGGGATGAACGCTCCCCGGCCTGGCTTCCACGATGTCGGCGCGTACGCCCGGACTCACGGCCTCTTCCAGTATCCCGTGCCGGATGGCCTGCACGAGGGGACGCGGGTGAGGATTACGAAATTCGACCATGGATTCTGCACCGTGAAGGACAGGGAGGGGAACGTCTGGGAGAAGGTGTTCATGGCGGCCCTGCGGTTTCTGGGATAGGCCCCGTGGCAGGGCGGCCGCTTCATCGGAGTGCATGGACCCCATAAACGCGCTTGGCCAGCAGTTGACGCACAAGATTTTGACGACCGTCTTCCCGCTCGCGTTTCTGGCGATGGTGCTCGGCGTCACCATGCGCGAGGGCCTGGAGGCGTTCGGCAAATGGCTTGGGGGCTCCATCCGCCGCGGGCGGACAAGAAGCAGGGCCGCAGTCTACGCCCAGATGACGAACGACGAGGTGCTGGACGCGCCGCACTGCCCGAAATGCAATGGGCTGATGGTGCTGCGGAAGGCCGGAAGGGGGGCGCACGTCGGGGAGAGCTTCTGGGGCTGCAGCTCGTTCCCGAAGTGCCGGGGGACGGGCAAAATTTGACGGATCAAAAAAGTCTGTCCAGATTCGCTCCCCGGCTTTGCGGACGGCGTCATCGCCGAAGAGATTAATAATCACGAATCGTTACCCACAGTACCTAGATAAAGGATCAATGAGCCGTGTTTTATGCGCCTGACTTGGGATGATCTTTTAATCCAGGACATATCGCCGGAGGAACTGGCCGGCCTCAATGAATGGTCCCGAGTCTTCACGGGGCGATATCAGTTCGTCTGTATGTCGAAATTCGGAGTTTGGTTTCTACGAAGGCCCGATGGTTCGACGGATGAATTGTGTCCGATCGGGGGCACGGTCACACGCATGGCGAGTACGCCGGAGGAATTTGCATCCTGCATGAATCGCCAGGACTGGCAGGAGAGACATCTCCAATCATTTTTTGTCCTAAAGCTTCACGAGCGCGGGCTTATCCCAAAGAAGGGAGAATGCTACGGGTTCGCGCCCCACCCAGTTTTCTCGGGGCGCATTGACCTGAATCAGGCACTCGTTACAAACCTGCGCATCTGGCAGAGTATGTGCGCCCAGTTATTCCCGGCCTGACTCGACTGGCACCAAGACAAGGGGGTTTTGGAACGATTTTATGTGTCCGCCGAGAATTTGGTTCACCCCTTCAGGGCTTTGGCCGTTTCAGGCGCTTACCCAGGGCTACGCTCGTTCCTCACTGCGCCCTGGGCTGGCTTCGGACGGGCCTTTGGCCCTCAGCGGACTGGCTTAACTCAGCGCCGTTCCTGCCTGACCCCTCCTACGGCAACGGCAGCAATCCCTCCCACCGTACCTTCCAATCCTTCGGAAACCCTGGTGCGTGTCCAGAGCTGCCATCCCATCCCGCAGCCATCATGGCGGCGGCGGATAGCCAGCCGCCGTTGGCGGGCATGTACATGGGGGTCTGGTCCGGGCGGCGGATGGTGTAGCCGCTGGGGCGGAAGGGGTTCACCGTATAGGGGCCGGCGAGCAACTGGATGGCAGTCTCCGGCTCGCCAAGGCGGGCGGCGCACATGGCCATCATCGCGGTGCCCCAGGTTACGGCGGCCTGCGGTTGATCGGTGTGGGCCACATGGTGGAGCGTATTGCGCATGGCGGTCTGGTCGATGCCGCGGCCGGGCAGCACGCCGTCCATGAAGGTGGTCATGACGGAGGGAGTGGTTTCGGCGGGGATCTCCATTGCGGGATAGATTCCGTTGCGGACCACCGGCGCGGCCATGTTCTGCGTGACCTTGTCCCAGAGCGGGTCGGGCGGCATGCCGAGGCGGATGCGCCATTGCCGGGCTGTCTCGATGGCCCATTTCCAATATGCCACTTCCATGGTCGGGTTCAGGTTATGGACATAATCGGTATGTTTCTCGTCGGCGGAGTTGATGCCGGGACCGAGGACATATTCCTTCCGTTGCGGATCGTAATCGAGAAAGGTGGCCATGTAATCGGCGGTCTCGAAGACGATGTCCCTGTAGCGTTCCAGCGTCTGGCGATCGCGCCGGGCGCGCCAGACGAGCTCGGCAAGATAGATGGGATGGGGCTGCTGCCAGACCAGCGCCGGGCCGACGCCGGAGGGGCTCTCCATGCCGCTCGGGTCGGTCATTTTCGGCCATTTGACTCCTTTGCATCCCTCCAGTTGTGCCATCGTGCGGCTGAGCGGCATCATCTCCGTCAGGTGATCGAGGCTCTTCTCCAGGATCTCCGGATGGCCCCAGAGCGCCCAATGCGCCGCGTGCCACCAATACATCTCCATGTGGAACTTCCCGTACCAGGAATTGACGCCCAGCCCGGTCTCCTGCGGCGGCTCCGAGCCGGCGTCGTGCACGGCCATCACATATTGCGAGAGGACGATGCGCCGCTCCAGCTCGGCCGCGCGCGGATCGGTATTGCCGGAGAGATCGATCACTCCGCCGGTCATCCAATATTGCTTCCAATGGGCGCGCGAAGCGGCCTGCACGGCATCGACAGTGTCCGCATCGGCCGTGATCGGGCCTGGCGAAAACCATGCGGTCATCTCGATGCGGTCCGATCCGCTGCTCAGGAGATATTGGTGCGTCCCCGTCTCGACGAGTGTCGCGCCCGGCGACCACATGGCGCGCACGGTGTAATGCGTCGAATCGACCGTCCGGTCAAAATCGGCACCATTATCCCCGCGCCGGGTCATGACGGTGCGATGCAACGCCGGATGCGTCCAGTCCTGGTAATCCGGTCCGAACGAAGTCGATGCATACGGGAATGCCAGGCGCACCTTCAGGCGTCCCGCCGCGATCAGGGGCGACTCGATCCGGACGGCCACCTCGTCGCGATCGGGATGCGCCGCCGTCTCCACATGCACGGGCGTCCCATCGACGTCAAAGGTGCTCGTCAGGATGCCGGTCCAGATATCGAGTTTCTCATCGATGTTCTTTAGGTCCGTGATGGCCACCGGCGCGCCGTTGGTCCCGGTCATTTCCAGCCCGATGCGTCCCAGGCCGATACGATTCGGGTTTGACCGCAGATAGGCCGCCTCCGGGCTCGGATGGGCGGTGCCGGAACTCGGGAAGACAAACTGCCGGCCGTACTTCTTGATCGACCGCATCTTGTAATTGGCGAGGCTGTAGCCATTGGGATTTGGGAAGCTATGCCAGCCCCAGTCGCTCAGGATGCCGACGGGCATCGTCTTCGCATAATAATCGGGAAAACTCTGCAAGCCGGTGACGTCGAAATTGAAAGCAAACTCCCCGTTGCCTACCGCCATCGCTCCCATCGGGTCGAGGGCATGCAACTCGATGTCGTGCCGGCTGACGAGCGCGTGGCGGTCGATCGGGGCGTCCGCGGCGCGCGCGAGCGTGCAGAAGCTCAAGAACGCAATCGCCGCAACGCGCGAAGCCCGCCGGGGAAACCGGTATTTTTGAGATATCGAAAACATATTCATGGGGAAGTTACTGACTTACCAACCGAGTTATTCGGCAAAGGTTCCGGGATTGCCGGTTAATCCACAAACTGATGAAGCTTCAGCCAGTAAAGGCAATCGCGCGTCCATGGATGAAGCAGGTCGGGCTTGTCCCATGGTCCGCCGAGACCCATGCCGTGGCCGCCATGCTCATAGATGTGGAGATCAAAACGCACTCCATGCGCGCGCAGAGCGGCGGCAAACTCCAGCGTGTTCTCCACCGGCACCGTCTTGTCCTCCCATGTCGCGAAGAGAAAACAGGGCGGCGTCGCGGCGGTGACCTGGAGCTCGCTGGAGAGCAGCGTGACGAGTGCGGGCGACGGCGCGGGGCCGAGGAGATTGAGCCGGGAGCCGGCGTGGGTATTGGCGCCCATGGTGATGACGGGATAGCAGAGGATGCCGAGATCGGGGCGGTCGCCCTGGCGCTCGATGGGATCGGGATCGGCGGGCTTCCCGGCATCGAAATGGGTCATGAGCGTGGAGGCAAGATGGCCGCCGGCGGATGAGCCGACGATGCCGATGCGATGTGGATCGATGCCGTAAACGGCCGCCTGGGCCCGGACGGTGCGCATCGCGCGCGAGACATCCAGGAACTCCGTGGGATAATGGTAGCCGCTGCTCCCGAGCCTGTAGGCGAGGACGAAACAGGTGATGCCATGCGCGGCAAAGAAATGGGCGTATCCCTCCCCTTCATGCGGCGAGAGATGCACATAGCCGCCGCCGGGACAGATGAGCAAGGCCGCGCCGGTGGCCGTGCCAGGCGCGGGGAGATACGGCGTGATGCTGGGGATGTCTTTTGGGGATGTGCCGAGCGCGCCGGGAGCGCCCTGCGACCACAGCGGGATGGCCGCGGGAGAGGGTGAAGCGGATGGGGTGGGATCGGCCACGGCGCGGGTGATGGCCACGGCGATGAGTGCGGCGGGGAGGAGACGGTGGATCATGGGGGGTAAGGATTTATCACACGGAGAGACACGGAGGAAAAACAATGAAATTTTGTGATCTGTGCGTTCTCTGCGGTTGAAAGCCATGCTCCAACCGCAAAGAACGCAGAGAGCGCAAAGAGGAGAGAAGACCGTGAGACGCCACTGCGTTGCTGCGCGTTCATCCGGGTGGAACTTCATCCCGAGACGCGCGGCTTCCCATTCGGCGCATCTCGGGCGTACACTCCGGACCATGAATCGAGTCGTGGTAGGGCTGGATATCGGCGGGACGAAGCTGATCGTGGCATCGGCCGATATGCAGGGGCACATCCTCAAACGGGAGCGGGCCTCGACACCACGCGGCCTGCTGGAGGGACTCGCTTTGATTGACGAGATGATCGAGCAGGTGCGCGAGGGCGCGGAGATTGCGGGCATTGGGGCCGCGGCGGGCGGCCCGCTGGACTGGCGCACCGGGGTCATCTCCCCATTGCATCAGCCGGAGTGGCGCGAAGTGGCGCTCAAGGAGCGGATGGAGCGGATTTACCGCTGCAGCTTCCACGTGGATGTCGATGCGAACCTCGCGGCGCTGGCGGAGTATCATCACCATGCCCGGGAGAGGCCCGCCAGGCTCCTCTACCTCACCATCAGCACCGGCATGGGCGGCGGCCTCGTGGAGAATGGACTCATCTCGCGCGGCATGAATGGCGGGCACCCGGAGGTCGGCCATCAATCCGTCCACTACCGTCTCGCGGAGGGCCGCACCGTAGCCTGCCCCTGCGGCAGCAACGGATGCCTTGAGGCGCTCGTCTCCGGCAATGGCATCCGCCGGCTTTACCGCAAGCCGCCGGAGGAGCTGAGCCCGCCGGAGTGGGAGGAGGTCGCGTGGAACCTTGGACAGGGGTTGCGAAACCTCGCCGTCATCTGCCTGCCGGATGAAATTGTCATCGGCGGCGGTGTCGCATTCGGCGCCCGCGAGACGCTGCTGGCCCCTGCGATTGAGGTCATGCGCGACCATTTGAAGATCGTCCCGCACCCGAAAGTTTCCGCGAGCGAATTGGGCGAGCACAACGTGCTTGCGGGGGCGATCCTGCTTGCCTTGTCCGAGGGATGAGATCGTCTGCGTTGGGACGAGTTTTTTACGCGGCTGACACGCAATCGAAACACATGGGTGCGAGAAATGCGGGGCTATGCAATGGCTGGCCTTTCTCCACTTCTACTTTGTGATGCTCTGCACGTTGACGACCATCAGCCTCGGCTACCTCGCGTGGCTGGTCTGGCCCCGGCCTTGAATCTGTGACAATGCCGGACGCGGGGATCAGACCAGGATGGACGGCTCAGAGTTTGGGCACGGGCCCTATAAAGTCAGAGCCGGTGATCGCGCGATAGGCGGCCTTTGCCAGGGCAGTGGCCCCGGCCTGGTTTGGATGCACCGTGTCCGGGAGATACTCCGGATGTCCCATGATCGCGGCGTGCATATCGATCTCCGGCAGGTTCATCGATGCGGCGACCTTGTCGATGATCGCGATTTCATTGTCGATGGTCTTCTCATTGATCCCATACATGCCGTCGTAGGAAACCCAGGTGGGCCGGCAGATGAAAAGCTTCCCGGCGGGATTGGCTGCCTGGAAGCGCGCAGCGAGGGCGCGATAATCGCCCTCGAATTCCGCCTGGTGGGCGTCCCAATTCTCCGGCTTCGAGTCATTGGCGCCAAGCATCAGGATCGTGATATCCGGCTGCCATTCCAGCGCCGCCTTGAAGGCCGGAGTCCTGTCATAGGGGTGATCGCCATTGTGCAGCAGCGTGGTGCCGGAAACGCCGAAGTTTCGCACCACGTAACCGGCGCCGAGCATGCGCAGGAGCTGCCACGGGTAATCCCAGCCGTGCGGGGTACCCATGCCGTATGTGATGCTATCGCCCACGCAGGCCACCTTGACCGGTGCGCACTGGCCGGAGGGGGAGGCGAGGAGCAGGGTAAGGGAGAGGGAGATTAAAATGAGCGGGGTTTTCATTTGGGGCCGGAATCTGGCGCAGGCAGGGGAAAAAGAAAAGCGTTTCAACGCGAAGCCAAACGATGCATTGAGAAGAGTGAAATGAAGACACGGTTATTTAACGATACGGCGCGAATGGTCTCCGAGGTGGGACTCGGTTGCTGGCAATTGGGCGGGGCGGATTGGGGCAATGTCGGCGATGCGGAGGCGATGGAAATCCTGGGCACGGCCGCCGATGCGGGCGTGACGTTTTTCGATACCGCGGATGTTTATGGCAATGGCCGCAGCGAACGGCTGGTGGGGCGTTTCCTCCGCGAGCGCGGTTCGGGATTTTTCGTGGCAACCAAGCTCGGCCGCACCGGGGATCTCTACCCGGACCACTATACCGAGGCAGGGGTGCGCGCGGCGACGGAGGCCTCGCTGCGCCGGCTGGAACTCGATACCCTGGACCTCACACAATTGCATTGCGTGCCGCCCGGCGTCCTGCGCGACGGCGCCATCTTCGACTGGCTGCGCACGCTTAAGGACGAAGGCAAAATCCATGGTTTTGGCGCGAGCGTGGAATCGGTCGAGGAAGCAGAGATTTGCCTGGCGCAGGAAGGGATGGAGTCGCTCCAGGTCATCTTTAATATCTTCCGCCAGAAGCCCGCGGAGAAACTCTTCGCCGAAGCTTTGCGCAAGCGAGTGGCGATCATCGTGCGGCTGCCGCTTGCGAGCGGCCTGCTGAGCGGGAAGATGAAGCCGGACACGAAATTCCCCGAGAGCGATCACCGCAATTACAACCGTGACGGGGAGAAATTCAACGTCGGCGAGACCTTCGCCGGTCTGCCGTACGCGGTGGGCGTCGAGCTGGCGGAGGAGTTGAAGAAGTATGTACCCGAAGGCTTTACCATGGCGCAGATGGCGCAGCGCTGGATCCTCGATCATGAGGCCGTCACGGTCATCATCCCCGGCGCAAGCCGTCCTCAACAGGCCCACGCGAACGCGGCCGTCTCAAATCTGCCGCCACTCCCCGCAGAGACGCACGCCGCGCTGCGCGAGTTCTACGAAAATAAAGTGGCGGCGCAAATTCGCGGGCCGTATTGATTGGTTCCCCTACTTTCTCATGAAACTCCGCACCATCCTCTCCGCCGCCGCCGTTCTCGCCGCCCTCAGCCTTTACCCTGTTCGCACATGGGCCGAGGACGAAGAAGCCGACCTCAAGGATCTCCCCGCCGCCGTGCAGAAGACCGCCCACGATCAGGTCGGAAATAATCCCGTCGAGGAAGTGGAGGACACTTACGAGGATGGCCAGCACGCCACGGAGGTGGAATACAGCGATGCCGGCAAAAAGATGGCGGTGGTCATCGCGAAGGATGGGACACTCATCCAGAAGGAGTACCGCATGTCTCCCGCCGACGCGCCGGACGCGATCAAGAACGCCGTGGGCGCGCTTTATCCCGGGGGAAAAATATCGCACATCAAGCAGGTCACGCGGAAGAGCGGCGTCTTCTTCGAGCTCTCCGTCAAGACCGACAGCGGGGCGCACCGCTTGACCCTCGATGAGGCGGGAAAAAAGGTCTCGGAGTAAGAGTCAGGGCCTTTTCCGCCGCCGCTGGAGCGGGCGATAATAAAGAAAAAGGCGAAAAAGAGGGAAAAGCGGGGAAATGTGACGGTTTCGCGACATTTCGATAACTTTTGGATAAAAAGTTGTTGAGTGCAGCCCGGTTTTTATGCATTCTACAAAAACCGATAAGCGAGTGAGTCCCACATTCGAATGTCGCTGAAGCCCGGCTCACTGGCTCCAGCCCATCAATCGAGAAAATCGAAACGGAAGTGCCGACGCGACCAGCCAGCTTAAAGGCCGATAGACAGATACAGCTTTCCCACGATAACCCGGCGAGGTGACGAACACGCCGGGGCGGGGCTCGGACTTATCCCGCAACCCCCACGAAAGCGCCGGCAGCTCATTGCAGCCGGCGCTTTCCAATTTTTACGGGGATCATGGTAAGCCCCGCGAACCTTGACGGATGGACCAGGGATTTGCGCGGATCGAACTACCCCGCCGTTAATTCCCCCACATCGGCGCCCATCTCGGCATCTTCCGCCGCCCGCTGCTCGATGGTCTTGTGGTGATGCTCGGGGTAGAGATTTTTCAGCAAATGGATTTTGCCGTCGAAATCCTCGACCAACGCGGACGAGCTCTCCACCCAGTCCCCACTATTGTAGTAATCGATCTCGCCGATCTTCCGGATGACCGGCCAGTGGATGTGGCCGCACACGACCCCGCTTACCTCATAGTCCATTGCGTACCGGACCACGGACTCTTCAAACTTCCCGACAAAGGAGACCGCGTTCTTGATCCGCTGCTTCGCATAGGAACTGAGCGACCAGTAACCCATGCCGAGACGGCGCCGCATCCAGTTCAGCGGCTGATTGGTCTTGAGCAGGAACTCGTAGCCCAAATCCCCGACAAACGCGAGCCAGCGCATGTTTTGAACCACGGTGTCCAGTTCGTGCCCGTGCATGATGAAAAGGCGGCGCCCATCAGCGGTCACGTGGATGTCATTCTTCTTCATCGTGATGGCTCCATAGACCCCCAGAAACCCGGAGATGAACTCATCGTGATTGCCCGGGATGTAGATGATCTTCGTCCCTTTGCGGCCTTTGCGGAGCACCTTCTGGATCACGTCACTGTGCTCCTGGGGCCAGTAAATCCCGCGGCGCAACTTCCAGCCGTCGATGAAATCCCCCACGATGTAGAGGGTCTGGAATTCGTAATCCCGAAGGAAGTCGACGAGTGCGCCGGCGTTGGAACCCTTGGTGCCCAGATGCACGTCCGAAATCCAGCCTGTGCGGAATTGTGTGCTCACGCCGGGGACACTACAACATATGGTGGTGAGGTGTCAAAGATGCGCAACCCTTTGGGCAGAGATTTAACACGGATGACACAATCCGGAGCGCAACTTCTTCATTGCACGCTGAAGCGCGGGTGACTCGACTTCCGAATACGCCGCCCAAAGGGTTCTACAGAACCTTCTCCAACCTGGAACAGAGGGTCTTGAGCACGCGAATCCGGGTGTGCCACTTGAAATTCGCCGCCACCAGGTGCCACGGCGCATGCTTCGTGGCGGTGCGGGCAAACATATCCTCCGCGGCGATGTTATGCGCCTCCCATTTTTCGCGGTTGCGCCAGTCCTCGTCGTTGATCTTCCACGCCTTGGCGGGATCGGCCTCGCGTTTCTTGAAACGCTCGAGCTGCTCATCCTTCGTGATGTGCAGGTAAAGCTTCACGATGATGCAGCCGCCATGGAAGAGCGTCTCCTCGAACGCATTGATTTCATCGTACGCCCGCTTCCACTCCTCGCGCGTGGCAAATCCTTCCACCCGCTCCACCAGGATGCGGCCGTACCATGAGCGGTCAAAGATGGCCATCTCGCCTTCCGGCGGGATTTTGCTCCAGAAGCGCCACATGTAATGATGGCGGTATTCCTCCGCGGTCGGCTTGACCACTGAGTAGACGCGGATGGTCCGCGGGTCGAGCTTCTCGACCAGCCGCTTGATGGCGCCTCCCTTGCCGGCGGCGTCCGGCCCCTCAAAGACGATCATCAGCGTGCGCCGGCCGGCGACCAGCTTGCGTTGCTGCGCCAGGAACTGAAGCTGCAACGTCCGGAGTTGATCCTTGTATTCCTTTTCGGTGACCGATTGTTCCTGGTCCAGCCGGTCGAGGAGGCCGCGGGCTTCGTGAATAGGCATGGGCGCGCTGATTTTCATGCAATGAGCAGGAGGTATCGCTGCCCGGAAACCGCCATCGGGTAAAGCGCAATCCGCAATCCCGTGGAGGAAAAACCCCGGGGATCAGGCTACGCGCGGGATCGCGGTCGTGTAGAGCAGCGTGCCGGTGCTGTCGATCATTTTCACGATCATCTGCTCCGGCTGGAGATTGACGGTTGTGTAACCGGAGCAGGCTTTCGCGAATTTCGTGTGATAGTTGGCGTAGGTCGCGCGGAACTGTGAGCCGGCGCCGGAACAGAAAAGATTGAGCGACCTTGCCTTCAAGTGCTGGAGGTCATGGTCATGCCCGTTGAAATAGACCTGCACCTTGTGCTCGTGCAGCAGCGGCAGCACCGTCTTGATCAACTCCCGCGTGCCGCCATGCTCGCCGCCGGAGTAGATGGGATGATGGCCAACCACGATCTTCCAATCTGCTGTGGAAGCCGCGAGCGCCGCCTTGAACCATGCCATTTGCGCCGGGACATCCTGCGTCAATACCTGCGCGCGGGGCGGTTGCCCGACGCGGTAATATTCGTCGATCATCGGTGTGGTATCGAGGTAGAAGAAATCCACCATCGTCACCCCGTCGATTTTCAACGACTGGGTATAGTAGCGAGCCGGCATCTGCCACCGCGGATGGGCCTTGCCGTAGGCGATCTGGGCATCGCAGTTTGCGTGATAGTCATGGTTGCCCAGGATGACCTGCCACGGGACTTGCAGTGACGGCGCGCCATACACTTTTTCAAACGATGTCTGCCATTGCGGGTCGTCCACCGATGTCACGCCGTTTTCGTAGAAGTTATCGCCAACGGATATCACGAATTTCGCGGCGATATCCGCAGCCCCTTTCGCCATTTGCCCCGCAACAGCCGCCTGGTCCGCCTCGCCATCGCGGCCCCAATCCCCAAAGACGACAAAGTTCAATCCCTCCGGCGGCGCGGCCGCATCGGCCCCGAGCGCAGCCGGCAGGAACCGCCCGGCGACCGCAGCCTGCGTGGCAGCGAAGAGAATCCTGACAAATTCGCGGCGCGTTCGCTTCATCATCGGGGGGCGAACCTATCCTCCCGCGCGGTGTCGGACAAACCGAAAACATCATCCGGCCGGATCACGGCATAATAACGGGAATTTCCTGGCGCCCATGCTTGCGATAGATGCGAAAATGCGAATCCAGCGTGAACACCCTAGCTGTGGGATGCAATTCAGCTAGACGGACGAGACATGCGTCGGCCAATGACATCGGCAGATCCCGATATTTGTAAATCAGCTTCCAGAGCGCGGCCCGCTCCGCTATCAACGAGAAGTCAGCTTCAATCATCCCGGAATTCAGGAATTCGAAGAATCGCTGAACTCCATTGGGCAGCGGATAGAGTAGAAAATACGTCTCGGCGAGGACCGGCTCACAGGTCAGAAAATGCGCTCCGAGATTGCGGCATTTCTCCACGGCCCACCCATGATGTTGTTCCTTGCGGTTGAGCAATGCAACCAGCACTCCGGTGTCAACAAGCGTAACCCCGCTACTCACCAAAACCCTTCATATGCACGGGATTTGTTGCCAGGTCAGACGGCCCATCCAGCGTTCCGACAAGGCCCTTGATTACGTCATACGCAGACTTCTTTCCCGCGACGCGCCTGGCTTTGAGGCGCTGCTCTATTGCCTCGCGCATTAACGCCTGCTTGGAACGGCTTTCGTCCTTCGCCAGGCGTTCGAGCTTCGCAGCAAGCCTTTTTGGCAATTTGCAGGTGACCAAAGTCATGGATTGATATTACCCGCGGTGTTCCGCAGAGGCAAGACCCGTCGCGACCGGCACAGATAAGCCATTCGACGGACGCCGTTTACTTCGACAGCCGGATCACCAACTTCGGCGGCAACAGCCAGAGCAGGCGCGACGCGGGAAGATCGTCGCCAACCTCAATGCACGCAATGGCGCCCCGGGAGAGCTTCACCCGGCCGCCGGTCAGCGAACGGATGAGGCGCGTGAAATCCGGCTCGTGGCCCACCAGCATGACATCGCCTGAGCGCCCCGCGATCAGCGGGGTCAGCTTCCGCCGGTCGAATCCCGGCGCGAGATCGGGCGACTGCTTCAGCGGCGCGCCGAGTGCCTTCGCAGCGATTTCCGCGGTTTGGAGCGCGCGCGGGAGTGGGCTGGTGAGGATGACCACGGGCTCAATCTTCAACCGCTTGAGGCCGCCCGCGACCGTCCGGGTATCCTCGACCCCCTCCTCAGTGAGTGGGCGGTCGTCATCGGGACCCGCCCAGTCGGGCCAATCCGCTTTGCCATGTCGCAACAGATAAAGTTTCATCAATTGAATTTCGTGAGTGGTTGCGCCCCGGGGAGGAAATCTTGCGCCTCGATTGTAGCATTTTTTGGGCGCGTTAATCAATGCCGGTCAGTTATTTGTGACTCCCTGCAAGAAGCCTCCGTCATTATGGCGAGTATGATCGGTATAGGGAGAGATTTGCCTGCTCCGACTGGCAGCTTCCCGCAATCCAAAAGGCTGGCGGAATGGACCTTCTGGCTGAGTGTTTGATTGTGCTCCACGTGCCGATGCTCTATTTTTTGCAAAATGCGGGACGATTTTGCGGACCCCAATAATTTCATCAATCGCGAGCTAAGCTGGCTGGAGTTCAATCGGCGTGTTCTCGAGGAGGCCCAGGACCGCAGCCAGCCGCTGATGGAGCGGGTTAAATTCCTCTCCATCTTTTCGTCGAACCTGGATGAATTTTTCGAGATCCGCGTCGCCGGCATCAAGCAGCAGATCGATAGCGGCACCGCGGACATCGGTCCGGACGGCATGACGCCCGCGGAAGTCTTCGAGGCGATCGAAAAACGCACGCACGAGATGGTGGCCGAGATCTACCGGCTCTGGAATGAAGACATCGAGCCGGCGCTGGCGCTGAACGGCGTCCACATCCTGAAGGCGGCCGCCCTCCTCGGCGCGGACGCCGAGTGGGCACAGCAGTTTTTTCGCAAAGAGGTGTTCCCGGTGCTCACCCCGCTGGCCGTGGATTCCAGCCACCCCTTCCCCCAGGTGCTCAACAAGAGCCACAATCTGATCGTCCGCGCGCGGAAACCGGGCAACGAAGACCCTCTCTACGCCGTCGTGCAGGTGCCACGCGTCATCCCCCGTTTCATCCCCCTGCCCCGTGAGAAGCAGGAGCACGAGCCGTGGGATTACATCTACCTTGCCGCGCTCATCAAGGTTCACATCAGCGAGCTCTTCCCGGGCCTGGAGCTGGAGGATGTCCATGCCTTCCGCATTACGCGCAACAGCGATCTCTACATTGACGAGGAGGAGGCGGAAAACCTCCTGCGCACCATCGAGCAGGAGCTGCGCCGGTCCAGCCGCGGCAATGTGGTGCGCCTTGAGGTGGAAGCCGATTGCCCCAAGGAATTCCAGGACTGGCTGGTGGAGCGTTTCAAGCTCAAGCAGGAAGATGTCTACAAGGTGGCCGGCCCATTGACGATGACCCACCTGCTGCCGCTCATCGGCAACGAGGCCTTTGCCATGCTCAAGGACCGCCCTTTCACCCCGGCGTACGATCCCGACCTCCCGCCGCACGGCGATGTGTGGCAATTGATGCGCCAGGAGGATGTGCTGCTGCATCATCCATACGAGTCGTTCGACAGCATCGTCGACCTCGTGGAGACGGCTGCGAAGGACCCGCAGGTCCTCGCCATCAAGATGACGCTCTACCGCACGAGCGGAGACTCGGCGATCGTGAAGGCGCTCATCAACGCCGCGCAAAACGGCAAGCAGGTGGTCGCCCTCGTGGAGCTGAAGGCGCGGTTCGACGAGGCCAACAACATCCATTGGGCCCGCATGCTGGAGGAGGCCGGCGCCCATGTCGTGTACGGCCTTGTTGGCCTCAAGACCCACTGCAAGGCGCTGCTCATCGTACGCCGGGACGACGATGGCATCCGCCATTACGCCCACCTTGGGACCGGCAATTACCATCCCCGGACGGCGCGCATCTACACCGACCTCAGCCTCTTCACCACCAACCGCGACCTGACGCAGGAACTCGCGGCGCTCTTCAATACCCTAACCGGCCTTGCGGCTTATCCCGGCTTCAAGCACCTGATGGTGGCCCCATTCGACCTCGTGCGCCGGGTGCGGGAATTGATCGAGCGTGAACGCGATCTCGCCCGAGCCGGCAGGCCGGGCCGCATCATCGTAAAGATCAACTCGCTGGTGGATGAGCACATCATCAAGGCCCTCTACGAGGCCTCCTGCGCAGGGGTGCAGATCGACCTCATCATCCGCGGTATCTGCTGTCTGCGCCCGGGAATTCCTGGCGTGAGCGAGAACATCCGCGTCATTTCCATCGTCGGCCGCTTCCTCGAGCACAGCCGGATTTACTACTTTGCCAATGACGGCGACCCTTCCGTTTACCTGGCCAGCGCGGACTGGATGCCACGGAACTTTTACCGGCGCGTGGAGGTCGCCTTCCCCATCGAGAGCCCGAAGCTGCGGGAGGAGGTCATCAATGTCATCCTCCCCGCCTTCCTGAATGATCGGGTCAAGGCAAGGGAATTGCTCCCTGATGGGCGCTATATGCGCTTGAAGCCACGTCCCGGTGAGGAGCATTCGCAGGCCCAGCTTTTCTTCCGGGAGCGCTCGCGCAAATTTTTCGCGAGCCTTGCCAAGGCAACCAGCCACGCGGCAGCGAAGCTGGTGCCGATAGAGATGCCACCGGAAGCGGTCGAGCTCGGGAAACGGTAGGCACAGACCCAGCACCATGATCACCCCCCCAGACAGTGATCGAAACCGGCACTTGCCGCCAGCCATGGCGGGAGGAGCATTCCCCCGATGAAAATCCTCTCCGAGACCCTGCGGGGCACCGCGCGCGGCCTGCGCATCCTGCTGGCCGGATGCGACTGGAAGACGGAGGGAGAACTGCGCGAAATCCTTGCGGAAGCGTGCTTCGGCCCGGAGGTGGATGCCATCCACGAGCGGGAAGGGCTGGCTGCGCGCCTGGCCATCCAAGCGCCGGACCTTATGATCACCTGCGAGCAGGACGACAGCCCGACTGTGATCGAGGTGCTGGCCATCGCTGCTGAGCGAGCCCCCGGCATGCCGGTGATCGTATGCACCAAGGCCTCCAACGAGACGGCAGCCATGCGCGCCCTGGAGGGCGGCGCGGCGGATTATGTGCAACTCGACCGCCGCTGGGAGGTTAGCATTGCGGTGCGCCGGGGCCTCCGGGAATGCGAGCAACGCCAGCGCCGCCGCGAGGCCGAGGAGCGGCTGCGCAAGCATATCAATCTCCTCCAACTCCAGCAGGTGGTGGCCACCGCCGCCAATGAGGCGCGCTCCCCCGAGGATGCCGCACAGAGCGTACTCGATATCGCAAGGGCGTACGGCCAGTTCAGCCTCGCCCATCTCATTTACGCCTCCGAGGACGATGCGTCGCTCCTCCGCGCCGGTTCCGTCTGGTCCGGTTACGACGAACTGCGCCACAAGGTCTTCCGCGAGCGGACAGAGGAGGCGGAATTCGCCCAGCAAGGCAGCATTGCCGCCACCGTCCTGCAGGACGGGAAGCTGGCGTGGATCCCGGATATCTCAAAGGAGCCGCGCTTCGTCCGGACCGCGGCCGCCGCAGCCTGCGGCCTGCGGAGCGTCGTGATGGCGCCGGTCGCAGCAGGGGCCGAGACCCTCGGGCTGATTGAATTTTACAGCGGTGCGCCCAATCCCCGCGACGAGCACATGGCGCTGGTATTGGAATACGTGGCCACCCAATTGGGGCGCGTATTCGAGCGGGATCGCGCGGAGCGCCGCCTGGAGACGCGCGCGAGAGAGCAGATGGTGCTCGCCGAGCTGAGCCGCAAGGCGGTGGAAGTGGTGAACCTGGACGATTTCCTCCTCGCTGCGGCGCATCGCGTGGAGGATGTGCTGCCGGGGTGCCACTGCGCAGTGCTCGAGGTGACCTCCGGGGGCTCCGCCCTGCGGGTCCGCACCTCCACGCAGCCCATGCGGGACGCGGATGCAAAGGAAAATTTCATTCCGGCAGCCGCGGAGGATGACATCGGCTACGCGGTTCTGCGCGGCGACACGCTCAAGATCGACATGGCGGCGCTGACATGGAAGGCGCCGAATTTTCTTCACCCAGAAGTCGCAACCGCCATCACCGCATCCATCCGGCTGCGCAATGACGTCTTCGGCGCGCTGGCGATTTACAGCAAAAGACGGCGCGATTTTTCACGGAATGAAATCACCTTCGCACGCAGCGTCGCCAATGTACTGGCCACCGCGGCGGAGCATTCCACGGCGTTCCACCAGCTCAAGCTTCTCGGCTCCGCCGTGACGCAAAGCCAGGACTCCATCATGATCACCGACTCGGAGCTCGACGCGCCCGGGCCGCGGATTCTCTTCGTCAATCCTGCATTCACAACCATCACCGGCTACCGGATGGACGAGGTCATCGGCCACTCCCCGCGCATCCTCCAGGGAGAGAAGACGGACCCCGAATTCCTCCACCGGATGCATACGCGCCTCCGAGAGGGAAAATCCGCCCATGGCGTGACGGTCAATTACCGCAAGAACGGAACGGAATTCTGGGTGGAAATGCAGATATCCCCTCTGCGCGATACCGAGGGAAAGGTGACTCACTTTGTAGGCATCCAGCGAGATGTCACCGAAAGGAAGCTCGCCGAGGAGCGCCTGAGGGAGAGCGAGGAGATGCTCGGCGCGGCGCAGCGCATGGCCCACATGGGAAGCTGGGTGCTGGATTTTCACCCCCCAAACACGGAGAAGCTGGTGTGGTCCGAGGAAGTATTCCGGATCTTCGGCCTCGCACCGGGCGGTATCGAGGTGACCAACGAGAATTTCTTCCGTGCCGTGCACCCGGATGACCGCGAGCCGGTGGCTCTGGCCTTCAACAGCGCTTTGCGGGATCACCTGGAGTATCAAATCGATCACCGCATCATCCAGCCGGACGGCGCCCAGCGCATCGTACACGAGCAGGCGACTGCGATCTACGACTCCAACGGGAACGTGCTCCGCGTCCTCGGGACGGTGCAGGACATCACCGAGCGCAAGCAGGCCGAGGAGGAGGTGCGGCACTGGAAGGAACGTTACGAAATGCTCACCAAGGCAAGCGGCCAGATCATTTTCGATTGGGATTTCTCCACCGCGCACATCACCTTTGGCGGCGATTGCGAGCGCGTGCTCGGCTATCCGCCCGAGCGCCTCGGGCACTCCATGGAGGACTGGGTTTCCATGATTCACCCGGAGGATCGCAAGGACTTCCTCTGGGAGATGGACAAGCAGGCGCTCAAAAAGGGAAAGGCCGAGGTGGAGTACCGCATCCGGCGCAGCGACCAGACTTACATCACCGTCCGCGACATCGGCTACCCGATGCTGGACCAGAACGGCGAAATCACGCGCGTCCTCGGCTCGGTCACCGATATCTCGTCCGAGAAGGCCCTGGAGGTGCAGTTGCGCCGATCCCAAAAGATGGAGGCCTTCGGGAAACTGGCCGGCGGCGTCGCGCACGATTTCAACAACCTGCTCACAGTCATCACCGGTTACAACGAGGTGGTCCTCAGCGAGCTGCCGCCCAATGACCCGAAACGCGAATACATCGAGGAAATTGCCCGTGCCGCCAACCGTGCCAGCGCGCTCACCAGCCAGTTGCTCGCCTTTAGCCGCCAGCAGAAGATGCAGCCGCGCGTGGTCAACCTCAACGAGGTTCTCAAGGACACCAGCAAGATGCTCGCCCGGCTCATCGGCGAGCACATCGAAATGCGGCTCGCTCCCGCCGGCGATCTTGGCAACGCGAAGGCGGATGTCGGCCAGATGGAACAGGTGCTGATGAACCTCGCCGTCAACGCGCGCGACGCGATGCCCGGCGGCGGCGCCATCACGATGTCCACCCGCAATACCCTGATCGAGGCCGGCAAGACCACCACTCATCTGGAGCCGGGCGAATACATCCTCCTGGAGGTCACCGATACCGGCATCGGCATGTCGCCGGAAGTGCAGGCAAAAATATTCGAGCCCTTCTTCACCACCAAGGCGCCCGGCGAGGGCACCGGCCTCGGCCTCGCCACCTGCTATGGGATTGTCAAACAGAGCGGAGGGGAGATCGCGGTGCAGAGCCGCCTCGGAGCAGGGACCACCTTCCAGATTTACCTGCCCCGCGTCTACGAGGCGCTGAAGTCCTACGATATTCCGCTCGGCCCCGGCGAATTGCCGACCGGCACGGAAACCATCCTCGTGGTCGAGGACGAGCTGCCGGTCCGCGTCATCGTCCGATCCGTACTGCAAAAGCTGAAGTACACCGTGCTCGAGGCCGCGAATGGCAATGAGGCGATGCGCATCCTGCTCACACCGGGCGGCAAACGCGTCGAGTTGCTGCTCACCGATGTCGTCATGCCCGAGATGGGCGGCAAGGAACTGGCCAGGCGCACCCGGAGCGCCTTCCCGGACATGCCGATCATCCTGACATCCGGCTACCCCATCGCCGCGAACGACGAGCTCATGGCAGGATCGACATTTATCCAAAAACCGTTCTCCCCCAAGGCCCTCGCCGAAGCCGTCCGCGAAGCGCTTGCAGTGAAGTGCTGAAGGCTACGCTCCCGGCGCGAGCGAGAAATAACCGCACTGATTGATCCCGCGGAAATAACCGTAAGCCGTCTGTTGCTTCTGGATCACCACGCCCCGCACGGTGCGAATGAGATTGCTGTCGGGCATCACAAAACTGCCGGTAACCGTGCCGAAGAGTGGATTGATGACCAGTGAAACATTTGGCGCACCCGGGGTAACCATTGTCGCGCGATCCGACTGGCTGATCGTGACCGGCACATCGAGCGGCTGCGGCAAATTGCCGGCGCCAAATGCCGCCGTCGCCGTGCCTGGCGTGACATCCATCGCCTGAAGTCCGGAGGAAGGCGCCGGCGCGGTATAACGCGACCCAACGCACGGCAGCACCGTCGCAAATCCCGCCGGGTAAAACGCCGCGCTGGCACTCGGCGCCCTGGTCCATGAGAGGGTGCCATCCACGTCGCTGACATTCGTGGACTCGAAGGTGAAAAGCCCCGTCAAATAAGATCCAGCTGGCGCCCCGAAGGGCACGCAGAAAATCGCCAGGGTGCCGTCATTGGCCACATGGCCAAGCGCCGAGTACGGCGTGCCATCCGCGAGGCAGCCGGCGACAGTCGCTTCGCCATTGTTGTAAACCATCAAGATCGCATACCCGCTCCCCTGCGGAGTAGAGGTTCCCGTCGCATTCGGATTGGCCCCGAGCACCATGGTGTAACGACCCGCCTGCGGCGCGATCGCCGTGTACGGATTATCGGTTGCCTGGCTGACGCCGAACCCGTACTCCTGCGCTCCATCGGTCACGGTCCCAGTCATCTGGCCCGAGGTACCCGTCAGGTCTGCCTGGAGAGTGAGCATGACCGGCGCCTGGCCAGGAATCGGAATAGTCACCGTGGCCGCTCCCGTCGGATCCAGCATTCCGCTAAAGGAATAGCCAGCGTCGCCAATTACCACGCGGCCCGTGAACACACCCTCAGTGGTCACGGTGATGCGCAGCACCCCGCTGGGCGGCGCACCGGACCCTGTCGTCAGGATGCCGTAATACGGCCCGGCAACCGGGATGAATGGTGTCGGCTCAAAGTTCGCCTGGAGGCTCATCGACGCCTGGACGCTGAAAGTGATCAAAGGATTTGCCGAGACGACCGAGCCCGTCCAGCCGGTGAAAATCGAGCCCGGTTTCGGGTACGCCCTGATCGATACCGTGCTCCCCTCGTGCTGCGTCGTGACACCCGCATAGGCCGGGGTCACCACTCCGCTCCCGCTTACGATCACGCTCAAAGTCGTCGGCACGATGTAATCCACTCCGCAAACGGTCTGCGCGATCAGATTGCCGGAGCCGTCGAGGCTCTGCGCCCGAATGACGTTGCGTCCCGGCGCGAGTCCCACCGCCGTCCCGGACCAGCTCGCGATGCCCGTCGCCGTCTGGTAATCGCTCGTCCCGGTCGTATTCTCCACGCGGAACTGGACCGTCGCAGCCGAAGTCGAGGCATCGGCCAGGCCGGCCACCGTGACGGCGGATCCGGTGACCACGGCGCCGGCCTCCGGCGTCATGATCTCAACCGGCTCCGGGGGCGCGGTGATGACCACCCAGTAATATTGGTAGGTGCTGTTCGGATCGTAATAATATCCCACCCCGTAATGGGTCTCCGTCGCGAAGAAGGAATTTTGCGCCAGCAGATGCTCCTTGTGCGGCGGCGAGTCCATCCATTGCGTCCACGTATCCGACGGCGAGGAATAGCCGGCGGCGATGGATTCCACATAATTCGCCGTCGGATCGTTCCCCCACCATGAGGGCAATTGATAACCCGCCTGTGCGAGGAGGTAATTTGCCGCGACCCCGTCGGGATTCACATGGCTGAAATAATTGCGCACCGCCATGTCCTTCGCACGGGCCCGGGCCACCGCTTCGATAATGGGGTCGAGCACCATATAGGGACGCCCCTGATTGGGATTGGTTACGAGATCATTGGCAATTGCCTGCTCCTGAGGCTGTAGCGTCACCGCCGAGGCCGGGGTCACGATTGCGATCAAAACGAGGGCAAACAGGGCGGCGATGCGGCGGAGAGAAAGGGGATTCAAGGCTGGGATGCGGGCTAAAGGCTTACTGGCGAAAATGGATTAAGCGGCTCGCGTGCCAGAATTATGGTTGTTATGGTTTTTGTTGTATTAGAGACAGCCGACGGTCAGTCGTCCGATTGTCGTTTTTCCCTCCTCTCCTCAGCCATTTCGCATGCAACCATTTGCCCTCGTGCTCCTTATGATTCCATGATCCGAGTGGATTTGACTCCTCTGCCGGACGGGCTAGGATCGTCTCCATCAAAAGGGATATGCCAAGGGACACCGTTTTCATGCTGCTCCGCCTCATGCTGGCCGCCCTCCTGATGCTGGCGGCGCCTCTACCCGCCCCCGCCCAATCCTCCCCGGACGCCCCCACCTCCCAGGTCATCAACCCGCCCTTCGGTCTCGAGTGGGGCGAATCGTCGGATCGCCTTGAAAAACTCCTCGAGGGTGCGAAGGCCGACATCGTTGACCGGCACGACGTGGAAGGCCGCGAGGCGTGGACGGTCGAGGGCCTCATCCAGCAGGGCTTGAAGCGCACCGTCTTTTACTTCCGCGACGGCCAGCTCGTGGAAGTGGAACTGCAATACCAGAGCCCCGACTGGGACGTGGCCAAGTACGATGATTTCATGGCGCAGGTCCGCCGCCGCATCGAGCAGAAGTTCGGCGCCGGCCAGCTCATCGCCCGCACCCGCGAGCCCGTAGACGGCGATGTGATGCAAACGCTCGTGGGCTACACGTGGAATGAGAACAACACCGCGATCCAGCTATTCTACTACTCCGCCGAGACCACCACGCAGTCCTACCGGACGGTGAGTGTGCATTATAAATGGATGTAGCCTTTGCGTCCTGCGCATTTGGTTCTGTATTAATTGTCGTAATGGACCGGCCCTACCCCTGTGTCTCCCGCTGCAGGCGCTTGAGCTTGCTGGAGAGGACTGTGCGGGTGGCGGATTTCATCCGGTCGATGAAGAGGATTCCGTTGAGATGATCGGTCTCGTGCTGGAGGGCGCGGGCGAGGAGGCCGGTGGCTTCGAATTGAATCTCCCGCCCATCGAGGAGGCGTCCGCTGGCCTTGACCGCCACGGAGCGCTCGATGGTCGCCGTGATCTCGGGGAAACTCAGGCATCCCTCGGTGCCTTCGGCTTTCTCCGAGCCCAGTTCGAGGACGGGATTCAGGAGGACCATGGGCATCACTTCCTTCAGGTCCACCGGTTTGCCGTCCATGGTCATCGTGCTGGGGCGCTCCTCGTCGTCCTCCACTTCCAGCACGGTCAATTGCATCGGGAGGCCGATCTGTTGCGCCGCGAGGCCGACACCGTTGGCGGAGCGCATCGTCTCAATCATATCGACGGCCAGCTCGCGCACTTCCTCGGTTATTTCCGCGACCGCTTTGCCCTTCTGGCGGAGGACGGGGTCGCCGTATTTGACGATATCCAAAATCATTGTTGCTGTTGCTGGGTAAACGCGGGGACGTTTTTGACGTTGGCCTCCTTTAATACATCCATGACGCTGACGACAAATCCGAAAGGTGCGGCCTTGTCGGCGTTCAATGCAAGGGGGCGATTGGGGGTGGCGGCCAGCATATCCTCCAGCGCCTGCTTCAGGTCGGCAAGCTCAACCTGCTTGTTGTCCAGGTAAAGCTTCTGGTCCGCCGAGATGCTGAGGATGGCGGGATCGGTCTGCGCGGGCGCGGCGGTCGCGGTCTTGGAATCGGGCAGGTTGATGACGACCGCCGGCTGGTCGCGCTTGAAGGTGGTGGTGACGATGACGAAAATGAGGAGGATCGCGAGGATATCGATCAACGAGACGATGATCACCGCCGGCATCCGGCGCTTGCGGGTGTAGAATCTCACAGGATTTCCTCCGGATCATCCGAGGAGGCGCGCAGGCCCTGGTTGCGGCGCTTCTGGTAGTAGCACTTGGCCAGCAGCTCGGAGATCAGCGACTCGATCTCCGCGGACATCGTCTCGATCTTCTTCGAGAAATAGGAGTACGCGATGAGGCTGGGGATTGCGATGGCGAGGCCGACGATGGTGGTGGAGAGCGCCTCAGAGATGCCCTTGGCGATGCCGCGCGGATCGGTAATGGTGCTCGAGTCGCCGAAGTGCGCGAAAACGTTTACCAGGCCCGATACGGCACCGAGCAGGCCGAGCAGCGGCGCAATGCCGACGACCACCTCCAGCACCACGAGGCCCGCCTCCAGCCGCACCACCTCATGGCGCGCCCGCGTTTCCACGGCCTGGAGGTTTTCGGTCTTCGGCCATTGGAGATTCTGCAGGCCCGCCTGCACGATGCGGCCAAGGGCGGACTGGTCGCCGCGCACGATGCGGGCCAGCTTCACCACGGCATCGGCATCGTCCACCGGCTGCAATTCCTCGATGCCCTTGGAGATGATTGCAGGCATCACATTGTCCCGCCGCAAGGCGAATCCCCGCACGATGATGACCGCCAGCGAGACCACCGAGCAGGTGATCAGCGGCCACATGAAGATGCCGCCTTGCAGGAAGAAGTGAAGGATGGAGATGGTGTTATCGGCCGGAAGCGTCATTGCCAGGATCGTATACATTGAAATTGAAGGTAATATCCAACTTCCCGTCCCTGAGCATCGGGGCCAGGTCGTCGGGAACGGGGGGAAGATCGCTTTCCATGATGGCTCTTGTCGAGAGTTCGGCGAGGTCATCCATCGAATGATTGGCGATGACGCGCGTGGCCACGACTTTGCCGGAAGTGTCGAGCTTCACCAGGATGGTGACATCGCCCACATCCTTCGGGTGCTCCTGAAGGTAAAGCTGCCAGCGGGACCCGATCAGGTTGCTGAGCTTGTGGTGGTACCGGCCGTAGGGCGTCTCCACGGCATCAACCGCAGGCGCGCCCGGCGCCGCGACTCCCCCATCGATGCGGGTGCGGGCCGTCTCGCGCTGGGTGGAGGGCTCAGGCATGCTGGGGCTGGGCGGCGTCGGCGGGGAGGGATTCACCGGCTGCGCCTGCGGTACCGGCTGCTCGGTCATCTGCTCCATGTCTGCCTGCCCGCGCAAGGTGAGGCGCGCAAGGTCGCGGATGGGCGGCGCAGGGGTGGGGGTCGGCGTCCCGAGAGCGAGGGAATCGGGAGGGGTGGGGACGGGGTTGGGTGTGGGCGTTGCCTCCCCGGCCGGTTGATGCTGCACCTGCGTGACGGCGAACGGAGTCTGGACCGGCATCGCCTGGGCGGCCATGGCCGCCTGGCGCGCCTGCTCCGCCTCGGAGGGAGTCTGGCCCTTGCCCATCGAGGCGGGGCGATTCTCGAATTCCATGAAATTCCGGTGCGGCCCCGCCTCCGTCGGCAGCGGGATATTGCCCGTGGGCGGCAGCAGGCTGCCGGCGACCATGTTGGAGTCGGATTGAAACACCGCGTGCTCAGGCGCCTTCGCGGAGGTCGCAAGGCCATCGGAGTCCAACGCGGGCGGGAAATATGGTTGGGCCGGCGGCGGAGGGGGCGTGGGGGTGGCGACCGGCACCGGCGGGTTCACGTCGGCCGGCTTTGGCGGCATGATGGTCACCACCAGCCGCGAGAGATCGTCAGGGGGCTTCTGGTCCGCCTCGGCAACGGGCTCGGTGCTATTCAGGATGTGCCACCGGAACAGCATGATCCCGGCATGGAAGAGCATCGATACCACGATCGCCAGGAATAGCTTTTGCCGGTCGGACATTGAAAGGGACGAAGGTAAATTCCTCCGGCACCGGAAGCAAGGGGGAGAGATAACCGATCCTCCCCCCGGGCCGGATCACTGCAATGGCAGGCGCGCGGTGGTCGAATGCGCGGGAACGGTCAGTACGGCCCGCATCCCATGCGGTGTGTCCACCCAGATCCGGATCATGGTTTCGTCGTCGGTATTGTTTTTCCAGGTCACGGTGACCGTGTTGTCAGGATTGACCACCACGCTCTCGTCGCTCGGATTAAAACAGGAGACCGAGCCGCCTGTTGTGCCGTCATTGGTGCGCGCGGTGAAGAAAACGCGCGACGATGCCGGGCCGCTGCCAGCCGTCGCGTCGATGCGGATGGAGGTATTCGGAGTCGCCGGCAGATGAAGGTTAGCCTTGCAGATGCCGTACTCATCCGTGCGCAGCAGGAGCGTGGGGCTGTCCGGGCTGGACGCCTGGGTCACCAGATGCGCCCCGCCGCCCTCCACCGCGAAACGCACCGGCGCATCCGCGAGCGGACGCCCGCTCGCCTTGTCCATCGCATAGACGATCATCGACTGCGGGCCGCCGCAATCGGGCGCGCCCACTTGATTATTTCCGCTCACGACAAATAGCTCTGCCGGGTGCGCGGCATAATAGATCGACGCCTCGGGATGATCCTTTGCGTATTGCGCAAGCTTTATGGTGATGTCGTCGGTGTTCACGCGCTTTGCGATATCGAGCGCGGTCTCGCCCGCCGCATCCTTCAGCGTCGGGTCGGCGCCATGCTCCAGCAGGTAATCGATCACATCGATCTGGTGCGCCTCCACCGCGAGCATCAACGGTGTCTTCCCATCCTTGCGCGGAGCCGCATCGCCATTGACCCCGCCTTCCAGATGCCCCCTCTTGATCATCGGGCTGTCCTCGATGATCGGCTGGACGTAAATGCCGGCCGCGTGGCTGCGCGGGCAGGGAGCACTGATGGCGATGAACAAGGCCCACGGGCAGAATCGGAGAACTGAGCGACCGCGTCTGGGGCTGGGGCGCCGGGACGTTAAATGGACGCCGGGGAGGCCGTCGAGCAAGGGGAAGAGGTTAGTGCCCGGGGCGCCGTTTTCGAGGCAGGTGACTTTGCCGGTACGCGTCATCAGACAAGCCTTGCAGAAGAAACCTTGCTTCACCTAATGATTTTTTTGATTCAACGGTGCGCGTCAAAGGCCGAATGGCCATCATATTCGGGCATGCGTGAGGACCGATTATCGGCTTATTGATAACCGCCAACTTCCCGGACGGTAGACTTGACCCCGGTTAGCTAAGAGTCGGTCGAGTTCACGCGCAGGAGCGATGTCACGGCGGTGGTGTAATCTTTTTTTGCGGCGTAGAGGAAGGCGGCTTTTTCTGTGAACCAGAGGGGGGGGCTTTTGCCGGCGGCGACGGTGAGGATGACTTGCTCGCTGGTGGCGGTATCGCCGGTGGCGGCGCATTCGCGGGCGTAAGCCTGAGCGCTCTCGGGATCGTCGGGGTGCATGCGCCATGCGGTCTCGAGGGCCTGGAGCGTCTCGCCGGAGCCGGCCGCCGGGAAGCCGGGCTCGGTGAGGTGGCGGCTCAGGATGCCCCATGCGTCGGCGTCCATGTGCCAGTCGTGCAGGATGGAGGCCCATGTCCGGTAATCGGCGGGCTCCAGCTCGCGGCGGCGGTTCATCCAGATGATGATCTGGGCGCTGTCGCCCCATTTGCGGACGAGATTGTAGAACGTGGTGGGCTCCCATGTCTCGATCGCGCCGCTGGAGTCGCCGCGCACTTTCCACCACTCGTCGTAGGCGCTCCTGCCCCGATCATCGCTCGCCGCGGCGTCGGCATAGCAGAGGAGGTACTCCGGGTGTTGCGAGGCGTAGGAGCGCCAGTAATCTTCGCCGCCGGGGAGATCGACGGAATTGCGATAGGCCGCGAGGAAAATTTCCGGCGCCCGGCGTCCGGCCCGCTCGACGGCGAGGCTCCAGAAGTGGAACGACATGCCGGGCGAGAATTGGCGGCTCAGCCAGCCCTGGAGCGTTGGCAGCGACCAATCGGCCGGCGCCAGCCGGTCGGCGATGCGGAACTCGCGCCACGCATCATCGGGGTGCCGCGCGCTGATCATCTCCCGGATGCCGATCTGCTCATGCAGGGCCGGGTCCAGCGGGAAAGCGGTCTCCATCTGGCGCAGGTCGCCGAGGGAGGCAACGCTCGGGGAGTAAGGCACCTGCTCGATGATCTGATGCTCCGCCACCGGCGACCAAAACGGCGCCGCGCCGAAGAATGGCAGCAGCCAGAAGGTCGCGATCACAGCGGGGACACCGGCCCAGATCCGGTCCATCCGAATCTGCCGGCGCCGATGCAACGGGGGACATGCGATGGCCAGGAGCGCCAGGCCAAAACCGGCAGTGCCCCAGCGATGGATCGGCACATCCCAGAGCCCATGGCACAGCAGCCCGAACACGCCGGCAAAACATCCCGCCCGCAGAAAGAACCCGCGCACATCCGACCGTACGGAGCCGACGGCATTGCGCGAGATCAACCAAAAGAGCAGCACGGCGCCGACAGCCACGGGGATTACCCCCAACTCATCCAGCCAGAGCAGCCAACTGCTCTCCGGATGCAGGATGATCTGCTCATGAGCCTGGACGGTCTGGTAGAACGGGAAAATCTGCGCGAATGTCCCGAGCCCATGGCCCCAGAGCGGCGCATCGCGCCAGACGCGGACTGCGTCCTGCCAGATTTGCCAGCGGAGATTATTCGGGATATTGCCGTCGCCCGGCCCCTGGAACCGCGAGAGCACCTTTGAGCCGAAGGAGAGCACCAGCGTCGCGCCGAGCAACGCGCCCGCCAGCGAGCCGGCCACGGCGCTGCGGCTGCGGAGCTTTGAGATCGCCAGCACGGCAAAGAGCGCGGCGCCGCACCCGAACCCTAGCAGGCCGCCGCGCGATTTGCTCTCCAGCAATGCGATGATGATCGTAATCTCCAGCGCGATGGAAATGGGCAATTGCACCCAATACCTCCGCCGCGCCGCACGGATGAGGCATCCCGCGCCCGCCAGCGCGCCCATCGCCAGCAGCGCAGCGGTATGGTTGCGATTCGGGAACGGCCCGAACCCGGTCCACCCCGGCGTGTAGCGATAGCCGTAAATCAGGTAATCCTGCCGGGTCCCCAGCACCAGCGACACGATGGCCACGGCAGCCGCCGCCGCGAAGAGCGCCCAGACGAGGAAGAGCCGCACGCCCTGGTCGCAGGCCAGCGTCCGCACCCAAAAGAACCAGCCCAGGGCCAGCACCGCCATGAGGATGCAATCGACCGCGCGGCCCGGTTCCGGATTGTGCGTGAAGGGAAAGGCCACGTCGTAATCCCGCGTCAGGACCAGATGCCACGTGGTCTGTCCGAACCATCGCGCGGGCAGGAACTGCGACACTGCCACAAACACGGCAAGCCCGATCAGCAGCCAGCCCCATGGGCGCGTCGGGCGCGGAATCTCCGGCGGCTGGAGCAGAAACCCAACCGCCATGCCGAAGACCAGCCCGAGCTGCACGATGCGATCCACGGCGCCAAAGAGAATGACCGCAGCCAGGATGAGTGCGGCGAAGAGGCCGGCGGCCAAACGACGGTCGAGGGAACTGTGAAGGTAGCGGGGAGGCATGGATGGACAGGGAGGGACCGGACGCCACGGTTATCTCCGGCGCAGGGATATTTTTAACAGGCTCCTAGGAGTGCCGCCATTTTGCAATCGCCTTTACGTAGATTGGGCGGAAGCAATCGGCGAGGCGCTGCCACTCGCCGGTGGTGCCGATGTCCTTGGGAGCATGGAGGGTCCACGGTTTCGAGCCGTTGTATTTTACGTGAATCTGGATCGCCTCCTCCTCCGTCCAGTCGCCTTCCTCAAGGAAACCGACGCGGCGCAGCGATTGATTGAAGATCGGCCAGAACTCCGTGGACTCGTTGCAGCGGTCCACTTCCAGCTCGAGGATTTGCGCCTGGAGCAGTGCGTAGCGGACTGTGCGGCGGCGGGCAAAGAGCCGCTCGATCTGACCGCCGACGTTTGAAAAACTGCGGACATACTGCAGGTAGCGCAGCGCAAAAATGGCCAGCAGGAAGACGGCGCCGATGGCGATGGGAATCGTGCGTCCCTGGCTCCAGATGATGCTCAGCGCGATCAAGCTCAGGACCACGCAAATGCCGTAGACGCCGAGGATCACGCGGCGCTTTGAAAAACCGAGATCCGAGAGGCGGTGATGGATGTGCTCGTCATCCGCATGAAAGAGCGGGAACCCGCGCACGCCCCGCCGGACGAGCGCAAAGGTGGTATCGAGGATGGGCACGCCGAGGCCGACGACGGTTACGAGCATGACGGCGGCAATCGACCCCTTGTTCGAGCTGGCAAGCGACAATGCGGCTATGCAAAACCCGATGAGGTACGCGCCGCCATCGCCCAGGTAAATGCGGGCGGGCGGAAAATTGAAAACGAGGAATCCCAGCAGGGCGCCCGCCATCGTGAACGCGTACCACGCCACGGCCATCTGCTCATTGAGCCAGCCGGCAATGCCGAGGGTGACCGCCATGAAGAGGCCCAGACCCGAGGCCAGGCCGTCAAAGCCGTCGATCAAATTGATGACGTTCGGCAGCGCGATCAGCCAGAAAATCGTGAGCACCATGCTCAGGGAGCGCGGCAGGTAGACGCACCATTTATCCCCCGGGTAGGTCACACGGTCGATGCGCAGCCCCATCCAGTAGACCAGCGCCGCCACGGCGATCTGGCCGATGAGCTTCTTGCGCGCGCCGAGCGGCTTGAAGTCATCCCACAGCCCCAGCCCGCACATGAAGACGGAGCCGAGCAGCACCGGGAAAAACGAAGTCGAGGCCTCCGGCAGCGTGCTCAGGATCAGGAGCAGCCCGATGGAGAGCGCACAGATGATCGGCATGCCGCCCAGGCGGGGGATGGGGACCTCGTGGCGCTTGCGATTCTCGTTGGGCGCGTCGAGACCGAGTTGGGCGCTGTGCGCGAGCTTGATGACCCATGGCGTCAGCAGGACGCAGATGAGGAAACCGAGGGCAAAAAGTATCAGCGAGAGAATCATGACAGCGAGCGCTCAGCACGCGTGAACGCGCGAAATCTCGATCATAATGCTTTGCCCTGCGTCAGCCATGCTGTTGCTTTCAGCACGGATGATGCCACCAGGGTCATGGCGGGGCAAGACTGGATCAATCAGGGAGCACCCCGGTCAATATGCGGTTCCAGTCCCACAAGCCCGTCGCGCGGATTGCCACGGGATCGCGCATCGCACAGGGAAAATCAACGTCCAGGCGGGTGATCCACCCGGCCACACCGGCCGCGTCACCCAGGGGGAAAATGCCGGATTGCGGCAGGGTCCGGAGGTCTCGCGCGATCGCCCGGTCGGTGGGTCCGACCCAGAGGATGGGCCGCGGCAGGGAGGTGACGAGGGCGAGCTTGCTCGGCCAGAGCAAACCGCAGGTCTCCGGTTTTTGGGTCACGACGAGCAGATCGGCCGCAAGGAGGGATGCAGGGAGTTGATCCTCAGGCACATACGGCTTCCATTCGCACCGGGTGAGGCAGAGGCCCGCCGCATACTCCTGCGCGGCGGGCCACGAAGGACCTCCGCCTTGGAAAACGAGGCGCCACGGGGCGCCCGCGGTCTCAAGAATCCGTTGCGCATCGAGCAGTGTGCGCCATTCGTGCGCCCGGCCCAGGTTCCCGGAGTAGAGCCAGAAGCGCTCTGCTTTCCCCATGGCCGCCGGCGCGAGGGGCTGGGCCGCGCGCGCCGTGATGAGAGATTGAAAGACCCAGGGCGGAATGATCCGAGCCGTGACGCCGTAGCCGCGGAGCCGGTCGGCCATGTCCTCATCCAGCGCCACCACGCAAGCCGCCCCGCGATATGCCCACCGGGCGGCCACGGAAAACATCCCGGCGACGAACCCATCGGGCACCTCCCCCAGCGCCGTCGCCAACTCCGGGTACATGTCAAAAAGCCAATGGCTATGGCGCGCCCGGCGCATCTTCGCGAGCACGGCGGCGACCACCACCAGCAATGGCGGCGATGTCGCCGAGACGATCGCATCCACCCTGCCCACCCCCATGGCCGCGTTGAAAAGCGCCCAGAGCCCCTGCAATTCCCGCTTCATCCGGGACCCCTTCCGCTGGCCACCCCGGTAGTCCTGCCCCGAGGAAGCGAACACCACCTCATGGCCTTCCGCAGCCAGCGCATCCGCGATCTCCCGCAGAAGAATGCCCGTCGGCGCGGGATCGGGCGGAAAATACTGATTAAGAAAAAGTACGCGCACGTTTTCGAGTCCTACATCATACTCATCAGAGACTTACGATCATATTTACGCATAAAGCAATCTGCGAAAATCTGCATTAACCCCCGCCTGAGGCGGATGTGGATAAGGTTCCCTCTACCACCTTCTTGACGACGACTGCCGGGTTGCCCCTGACGATCACTCCGGCCCCGGTATCCGCCAGCGCCACGCTTCCGGCTGTGACCATGCTCCCGGGCCCCACCGTCACCCCGGGCGCGACAAATGCCCCGGCTGCCACCCAGCTTCCCTCCCGGATCGTGATCGCCGTGGTCCGCAGCGAAAACGCCTGAGATGCAAAATCGTGCGATCCCGTGCAAAGGAATGCGCGCTGGGAGATACAGCAATTCGACTCAATGGTCACCTGCGCCAGTGAGAGGATCAGCACCTCCTCGCCGATCCAGACATGGTTCCCGGCGGAGAATCGCCACGGGAAAGTGATATTCACCTGCGACCGGATCACCACCCCCTCCCCCACCGTGGCCCCAAAGAGCCGCAGCAGGGCCACCCGCACGCCCGAGGGCCACGGCAGCGGCGCCTGGAAAAACACCGCCCGGACGAGCCACCACGCCGCTTCCTTGAGCGCCGGCGCGCCCCGCTGAAAATCCCCGGTGGTATAGCCGGATAGATCAATCATCGCGCGGGGAGTTGGAAAGTGCCGGATGGCATAGCCGCTGCTTCTACCCAACGCGGAACAAAGGCTCAACGTCATTCGTCCGCGCCGGCTTCTCACACAATGTCCATTTTATTGCCGCTCAAACCGTTGCCGGGTCTTGAGGAGCCTCTCTGGCTTCCCGCCCCGGACCGCCCGAACCTCCCCGTCAACGAACTCCACATCTGGCGGGCGCACCTTGAAGAGCCGGCCCCATCCCGCTGGATTAACAGCGATGGATCGGGCGACAATTGCCCGGTCTCCCGCGACCTGACCGAGCAGATGAAGGCCACCCTCTTCCGCAAGGACATCATGGCGCGCTACCTCGGCGAGGAAAACGGGGACGCTTCCCTGTCCATGCTCGCCGGCCCATCCTCCGGCCTGCGCGTGGCGATGGCGCGGTGCGATCACCTTGCGTTGATCGCGGTCTCGCGCAATGTCCGCCATATGGGGCTGGACGTGGAGCGGGTGCGCGAGGACATCCCGATCGAGGAAATGGCGGACGGCTTCCTGGACGCGGGCGACCAATGGTCGCTGCGGATTACGTGGTCGCTGCAAGAAAAGGCATGGAAATTCTTTCAATTTTGGACGAGCAATGAGGCGTGCGCCCAAGCCCGGACCAAATCGCTTTCATCCCATGCATGCCGCGTGAGCGGTTTTTCGCCCGAGTCGGACTTTATCGCCGCGCTGGCCGTGGAGGGCGGCCCGGAGGCGGGCGTGCTCTTCTGGGATTGGAGCAGCCAGGCGTTTGCACCGAGCCATGAAGGCCCCTGAACTTGCCGCGGAGGCCCATCTGGCGCTCTCCGCCCATGAGACGATCATCGAGCCAAACCAGTCGTGGCTCCGTGTCGACTGGGCGCAACTCTGGGAGTACCGCGACCTGCTCATGCTGCTGGTGCACCGGGAGTTTGCCTCGAAATACAAGCAGACCATCCTGGGGCCGGCATGGTTCATCCTGCAGCCGCTGATGACCTCGCTGGTGATGACCATCTTCTTCGGGCGCGTGGCGAAGGTGCCGACCGACGGGCTGCCGCCGGTGCTCTTCTATCTCTGCAATCAATTGAGCTGGAATTATCTCCAGCAGAATCTCTCGACCGGCGGCGCGATTTTCATGAACAACGCCTCGCTCTTCGGGAAGGTCTACTTCCCGCGGCTGGTGGTCCCGATCTCCGTGGTGCTCTCGAACCTCTTTGCCTGCGTGCTGCAGATGATCTCCTTCCTGCTAATCTACCTGGCGTATTACCTCTTCGTGCCCGGCACGCTGCACCTCACGGCGTGGGCGCTGCTCTCGCCGGTGCTCTTCCTGCTCACCGGCGCGCTCTCGCTGGGGGTCTGTCTCTGGTTCTCCGCGCTGACGGCGAAATATCGCGACCTCAACCAGGTGCTGCAGTTGTTCGTACAGTTATGGATGTTCGCTTCGCCGGTTATTTATCCGCTTTCCAAATTCCCGGCGAAATGGCGCTGGGTGGCCGAACTGAACCCGATGACGGCGATCCTTGAGGCGTTCCGCATTTGCCTGCTCGGGATCGGGACATTGACGGTGGAATCGATGGTGATGTCCGTCGTCGGGACTGTGTTTCTGCTGCTCACCGGGATGCTCCTCTTCCAGCGCACCGAACGGACGTTCATCGATACCGTGTAATCCACCGCAATGGACAAACCGATCATCGAGGTCCAGAACCTCTCGAAACTTTACACGCTGGGCAGCATCGGCGCGACCAGCCTGCGCGAGTCCGCGGAGATGCTCTGGGCGGCCGTCACGCGCAAGAAGCGGGTCAACGGCACCGGGCTGACGGCGCGGTTTGCCCCGGAGCAGGTGGGACCGGTGCCGCACAGCTTTTGGGCGCTGCGCGATGTCAATTTTACAGTGCAACCGGGCGAGGTGATCGGGCTCATCGGCCAGAACGGCGCGGGGAAATCGACGCTGCTGAAAATTCTCTCGCGCATCACGGAGCCGACGAAGGGGCGCGCGGTGCTGCGCGGGCGTGTGGCCTCGCTGCTGGAGGTGGGCACCGGTTTTCATCCGGAGCTGAGCGGGCGCGACAATATCTACCTCAACGGTGCGATTCTCGGGATGAAGCATGCGGAGATCGCGCGGAAATTCGACGAGATCGTCTCCTTCGCGGAGGTGGAGGATTTCGTCGATACCCCGGTCAAGCGTTACTCCAGCGGCATGCACCTGCGGCTGGCCTTTGCGGTCGCGGCGCACCTTGAGCCGGAGATTTTGCTCGTGGACGAGGTGCTGGCAGTTGGCGACGCGACCTTCCAGAAAAAATGTCTCGGCAAGATGGGCGACGTCGCGCGGCAGGGACGCACGGTGCTCGTGGTCTCGCACAACATGGCGAGCATCCTCTCGCTCTGCCAGCGGGCGGTCATGCTGAAGTACGGGACGGTTTTGAAAGTCGGCCCGGTGCAGGAGATCGTCCACGCCTACCTCGAAGGCTCGAAGCCGGAGGAGGTCGTGGCATTGAGCGACCGGCACGACCGCGAGGGGGATGGCTCCGTGCGATATGAGTCAATCGCCATCGAGAACGCCGACGGCGGCAGCATCATCCGCACAGGCGGCCGCTGCCGCGTGACCATCCGCTACAAGAGCGACAAGCCGGTGCGGCAGACGCGCTTCCTGTTGACCATTTACGACCTGACCCACGTCTCGCTCTTCCAGCTCGATACCGAGGCCACCGGCGGGCTGCCGGAAGTGTTGCCGGCGGAGGGGACCATCGTATGCGAGACTGAGCCGCTTCCGATCACACCGGGGCGATGCTACATCAATCTCGACCTGATGCATGGGCATCAAATGGCTGATCGCATCACTTACGCGGCTTACTTCGACGTGGAGGTGGATGACTTTTACGGCACCGGCAAGCTGCCGAAACGGGAATGGACGATGACGGTGATCAAGCACCGCTGGGCCCCCGGCGCGGAGGCTGCGCTGCCTGCGGCGCGGTAGCCGTTGCGGAGTGGTCCATGACGATGCGCTCCGGTCATTGATCCGACTTTGGCGTTGGGCTATCGAGCACATTGCTGCCGACTGATTGCAGGCGCTGCTGAAACCATGTGGGCGTAGGTGTGGGCACCGGCGTGGGGGCAACGGGAACGACGGTCGTGCCCCCGCCGGGAACCGGCACCACGACAAATTGCGGTGAACCGCCGCTGCGCACGATCTGCTGCTCGAGTTGATTCCGCTCGGTCGTGAGCTGCTGCACGAGCGCGGTCTCCGTCTGCGCCTGCTGTTGCGCCGCATCCGCCCGCGCCTCGGCCTTCAGGATATCCGTCCGCTTCGCATTATCGTCGATCCATAGAAGTGCCATCGCGCCGAAGATGATGAGAAAGAGGAGGGACTTCATGCCGGGGAAATCGTTGGGCTGCCTGCCTGGAGATGATTACGGAAATCGGGGCGAGAGCAATCCGGAACTGGGACTGCGCCTGATATTGCGATTTGATATCATTCCTGCGATTTGACACCACTCTCCGATATTGCTATACATTCCCCTCGTATGGCATCAAAAGCGTCCACCCATCGCCTCGACCCTGAAGTTCAGGCTGCCTTGAATCATCTGAGCGATCTGCTAAACCGACCAAAAAACCGGCTTATCAATGAAGCGGTGAGGCTTTACGTTCAACAGAAGAGCCGGGAGGTAGAACACGAACTTGAAGACACCCTGAGAGCATTGCGCACCTATCGCCAGAAGGACCCAGCCTTCAAAAACGCGATTAACGAGTTCATCGAAGCAGAGGCGAAATTCGCCAGCGACGACCCGGCGGAAGGAAGGCAATTAGGAGCACAGGGCGAGGTACAGTCTCAAATCCGGCGCAAGCTCAATGCCGCATAGCTGGGACGCGGATAGTCCTCAGCTTCACGACAACCTGCAACGGGTGCTTCTCCGTATAGAAGTTGAAGCTCGCAACCGGGACGCATGGAACTCCAATTCGTTACGCCAGTGGCATATCGAAGTCATGCGGAATCTCGACGCTCCTGACGCCACGATCGGGAAATTCCGCGGCGAACCGGGCCTTGAAACTTCAGAGGTCCGGATCGGGGTACATCACGGCGTGACCGCAGCGAAGGTTGGCGTTGCGCTGACAGAATTCAACGCCACTTTGCATTCAGTGCTTTCGCGGTTGGATCAGATAATCACAATATCCGATCTCAATGCCGATCAACTCGCCGCCGTTCTCGACGTTTGCGCTTGGGCGCATTCCGAGTGGGTCCGCATTCACCCGTTTGCGAATGGTAACGGGCGAACAGCGAGGCTGCTGGCGAACGGGATTGCAATGCGATTCGGCCTGCCCCCGTTTTTGCGACTACGTCCAAGACCGAACGACAAATACGGCGAGGCGTGCGAGGCGGCGATGCACTACAACTGGATCCCTACTGCACGCTTGTTTGCCGAGATGCTGAAGCGAACACTTGGCAAGTAAGCGAATTGCCCGGTCTCTCTACGAATCCGGCGGCGGGGGCACATGCCCGTCCTTGCAGGCATCCAGGACGGCTTGCATGCGCTGGATGACGTCGGGCTGGCGGGAGCGGCGGGCGATGTCGAGGGCGGTCTGGGATTCCGGGACGGCGACGTCGAAACGACCGAGGGCGGCGGCGGCGCGGGCGAGGAGGTAATGGCCGAAGATACTGCCAGAATCGAGTTTCTCGATGATCGTCCGGGCCTCATATACCGCCTCGGGCGCGCGGCCCATCTCCAGCAGGACGGTCCCCTTCTCGTAATGCGGCGCGATCCAGCGGGCGTCGTCATCGATGGCATGAGAGAACGCGTCGACAGCCTCTGCGTCGCGGTGTTCCGCGCGCAAGGAATTGGCGAGATTGAACCAGGTTTTCGGATTGTCCTCCGCGCTGAGGGCGGCGTGGTATTGGGCGATGGCATTGTCGTAGTGCCCCTGCCGCGCGTCGATGACTCCGAGGTTGGAATGGGCGCTCGCGTCGGCAGGCTTCAGCCGGAGCGCGGCCTGGAATTCGGTGGCCGCCTCATCCAGTTTTCCCTCGGCGCTCAGGACACCGCCGAGATTGTTGTGAGCGATCCATGCATTCGGATTCTCCGCCAGCGTCCGGCGGCAGTGAATTTCCATCGATTCATAGCCGCTCGCCTCGCTCCACGTCTGCGCACCCAGGAAGATGACGATGGCCGCAATGATAACGCCAACGACAGCGCGCCTCCCGTTCGAACGGTATCGCTCCCAATGCAGCGCCAGGTTCGCGGCGACCAGCGCGACGACTGCCGGGAGCGCGAGTTGCTGCCACCAATCCGCGACATAGGCTTGATCCAGGAAGGTCATATCCACGATCCCAAGCACCGGCAGGAGCGCTGTCACGAAACAGGCGCATGCAAAGAACGGCCCACGTCCGATATGCTTGCGCGCCAGCCAAAGCGCGACACCGAGCACCGCGGCTAGAATCAGTGGTAAAAACGATCCATCGAGCGGCCACTTGGGATATACCGCGCAGAGATGCACCGGCGCGATATCCTTTGCCAGGTAGAACCAGATTGCCTGCCCCGCCCGCGCGATCCGCGCGGCCATTGGAATCGGCGCCACACCGGCGTCGATGACGCGTGTTTGAAAATGGATGGTCACCCACGCCGCCGCGGCCGAGAGCATCGCGAATGGAACCAGCGCCAGCAAGTCCCCCCACCCCACCTTCCGCCGCCGCCACCAGACGCACAGAAACAATATCCCGGGAAGAATGACTGTGGATCCCTTCGCGAGAAGGGCGCATGCCGCGGCCAAAAGCGCGAGGATATACGGCCCTGGTTTTCGCCCCTCGAGAAAGCGAAGGAACAGGACAATTGCCCCGAGGTAGAACGGCAGCGACAGCGCGTTCTTGAGCTCCGCGATCCACGCCACCGACGCGACATTGACCGGATGAATGGCGAAGAACAGGGCACCCAGCCATGCGCCCGGCACTGCCAGCCGGGCCAGCACCCTCCAGAGCAGCAGTGCGGAGATCGCTTGCAGGAGAATATTGACGAGGTGATACCCCGCCGCGTTGTCACTCCATAAACGCCATTGAATCCAGAACGCCGTGGTGGTGAGCGGGGTGTAATCCGTGGCTGCGGAGCTCGCCCAAATATACGGCAGGCTGTCGGACCCGTGGACGAGCGCATTCTCCGTGACGAGCAGATCGTCGTCCCAGACGAACCCGGCTCCCATCGCCGGTGCATAGCAGATGAAGACTGCGATGACGAGGCACGCGCCGAGAAAGAAGCGGGACTTCAGGATCGCCGGCAGCTCGAACTCCGCATTTCGAGATTCGGAGCCGGAACCCATGACCAGCGGGGTCACCGCGCGCAATCAAGCGCGCGGATTTTCATCAAACAGCAGCGGCGGAGCTGAGATCCAGGGAGCGGATCTGGCTGATAAGGGAGCGGAGTTCCTCGCGCAAATGGCTGAGGGTCTCGCGGCTGACCTCGATCTGCTTGCTCTGATAATGATCCCACGCCTCGGAGAGCGCGGCCAGGCGGGTACTGATGCCGAGCAGCAGGCTGTGATCCTCCACGGAGGTGGTGGCGTTCGAGACCTTCACATCGAGGGTCCGCTGCGTCTCGCGGAGTTCCGCGAGGAAGATGGCCTGGGCGGACACCTGGCGGAGATTCCTGGCGAGCCCGAGTTTATTGAGGGTCCAGATGATCCACTTGGTGGGATCGAACTGCCACGGCTTCACGCCATTGCGGTAGTCGTGCTGAAACTCGTGGTGATAATTGTGGTAGCCTTCGCCGAAGGTCAGCAGAGCCATGATCCAGCTATCGCGGGCGCTGCAGCGGCTGGAGTAAGGCCGGGAGCCGATGGTGTGGCAGGCGGAATTGATGAAAAAGGTGCAATGCTGGAGGCAGACCGTGCGGAGCACGCCACCCAGGAGGAAGCCGCCCAGCGCGCCCACCCAGCCCTGGTAGAGGTAGCCGACCGCGGCGGGAAACCCAAAGCCGACGAGCACGGCGATGAGATGAATGTAGCGATGCTGGAAGCGGACCAGCCAATCCTTGTCGAGGTCCGGCACGTTATCGAACGGCGGCGACGCCTTGAGCTTGAACATCAGCCAGCCCATGTGCGCGTAAAAGAACCCCTTGCTGATGTCGTACGGATCATCGTCATGATCGACAAACTTGTGGTGACGGCGGTGCTCGGAGGACCACATGAGCGCGGAATTCTCGAATGCGCCCGCGCCAAAGATGAGGGTAAAGAGGCGGACCGACCAATGCGCCTTGAAGGCAAGATGGGAGAAATGGCGGTGGTAACCGAGGGTGATGCTGAAGCCGCAAAAGCAGAACATCACGAAGAAGAGGATGGCCTGGAACCAGTCGAGGCCGTAATGCCAGAGGTACAGGGGGACGGCGGTCAGGGTCAAAAACAGCGTTCCGATCAGGAAGCTGCTGGTGACCCAGTTTACTCGGTCAAATGGTATTCTAAACTTCTTCATGGGGCTGGTTTACGTAGCAATCGTCGGGCGCAGGAAACATAAATTCTGGGGGAACGGCAAGATATTATCCAAATGGAGGGAGAATCCCCTATCCCAACCGATACACAATCCGGCCCTTGTCAAGGTCGTACGGGGACATTTCCAGCTTCACCCGGTCGCCATTGGTGAGGCGGATGAAGCGTTTGCGCATTTTGCCCGAGATATGGGCGAGAATCTGGTGCTGATTGGCCAACTCCACCCGGAACATGGTCCCGGCGAGAACGGCGATGATTTTGCCTTCGGTTTCGATAAATTTGTCTGGCTGCATGAAAGAGGGAGATTTTGGAAAAACTGGCTGTGGAAAAAGGGCGATGCGGCGGCCTTCCCAAGGGGAATAAACGAAAGGCCGGCGCGCCGCCCTGAGGGGTACGGGCGAAAGAAAAACGAAGGGCGAGACTTCCTTTTGAAGGCGGAAGTCTCGCCCGGACGTTTTACGAGTTAAGGACTAACGACGGGAATTGGAGAAGGAACGACGATCGTCGCGCCCACCACCGCCGCCGCCGCCACCACCGCGGGGACCGCGATCTTCGCGGGGACGCGCTTCGTTGACAGTGAGGTTACGGCCGCCGACTTGCTTGCCGTTGGTCGCCTCGATGGCGGCATTGCCTTCGGAGGCGCTGCCCATGGTCACGAACGCGAAACCGCGCGAGCGGCCGGTGGCGTGATCGGTCATGAGGGCGACTTCCGAGACGGTGCCGTACTGGGCAAAAAGGTCTTCGAGGTCGTTTTCGGTGGTATTAAAGGAGAGATTTCCTACGTACAGTTTCATATTTTAGTTGTGGTTGGTTTGAGGTTTGGAACGCATTGCCCTGACTGAGCTGTTCCCGAGAGTTCGGGTTTCAAATCACCACTGAAAAATTTCACCGGACGATTCACCACGCAACGAGACAAGAAGCAAACGATTCAACGGAGGCAGTCTCAACGGGAACTGCCGGGAATGCAACAGAAATCGTAAACTTTTCAAAACGAGGGAGATCGGCGTGCTGGACATACCGTCTTCCACGGAGACGGCGACCACGGATGGGGGCTGGGGTGAAAAGAACGGACCGCGGGGGTCTCAACGCAACCAACGGCTTTTTTTACCACGGATTACAGGCATGTAGTCATGCAAGTTTTTTCTAAGACTTTTGGGGTTTCTCCCTTCGGTTGGTGGTGGCAAGGGTGTTCCCCCCGAACGCCTGCCGCGGCGAGCGGTGCGGGG